>JAEEGK010015142.1_pt1 | contig 17149 bp, 8 predicted proteins | sample 8958771 | NCBI WGS metagenome assembly JAEEGK01 (sample SAMN16246547, study PRJNA631951) | gut metagenome | biome: gut microbiome; feature: rumen; material: SC-attached | host: Bos | place: Iran: Karaj | collected 2018-10
TTTGATGTATATGTTTTATTATTTGGCTTATTATTAGTTTTTATTGTTTTTCTTTTTTTATTAAATAATTCAAATTCATCTTTTAATTCAGCAGAAATATAATCTTTATCTATAATTATATCTTCTTTTTTAAAAGGTAAAAGATTTCCTTTATTTTTATTCATTTTTTCTATAATATTTTGAAATAAATCATGATCTGATGGTAATTTTTGTTTAGGAATAATTACTTTATTTGATTCCTCTTTTTTATTTCCTAAATTAAAAGAAATATGTCTTTTCTTTTTTTCATTTTTTTTATTTTGATTATATACTGATTTAACTATTTCATTTATAAGTTTATCATTCTCATCTTCTTCTTCATTTAAATTATCATTATTATTTTTTTCTTCTATATTTTTTATTTTATTTTCAATTTTTTCATTTCCTTTTTTTTTATTGAGTAAATTATTCTCTTCTATAATTTTTTTATTTTTATTTTCTTTGTTTATTATTTGATTTTTATTATCATCATTTTTAGAATTATAATAAATATGATTTGAAGTTATTACATTTAAAGTTTGATTTTTATTTTTATTTGATATTTCTTTTTTTTCAACATTTTTTTCTTTCTCATATTTATGATTATTTATATTTATATTTAACTGATTTTTATTATATTCTTTTTCTTTTTTTATGAAACTTTTCTTTAAATTAAGTCCTGAAGTATTATGATTTTTTATTCTTTTTTTATGTTTATCATCTAAATTAAAGGCTTTAACTAAATCATTTGCAAGTTCACTTAAATTTAAATTATTATCAGAAGGTTCTTTCTTAATTATTTTATTTCCAGAGATTTCAATAGAAACTTTTCCAATATTAGATTCATTAATTGAAGTCTCTTGTATTCCAGGAGTAAAAGTTATTTTTGCAACATTAACTTTTTGTAAAAAAGAATATTTTAATTTTTTATTTGTATTATCATTAATTTGATATGAATCAATATTATTTATATTTAAACTTTTGTTATTAATATTGTTATTTGGCTTATAATTTGGTTCTTTATAATTTGGAGTCCTAATATTAATATTAATTTGATTATAATTATCTCTAACTGGATAAAATTTATTAAAATTAGTAAATGTTTCATATTTAATTTGTTCAATTGGAAAAACATTTCTACTTTTTTGAATATTATAATAACCATTTATTTTATTTTTATTTTGAGAATTTGAATTTGAAACAACTTGACTTATTTTTCCTATTTTTTCCTTCAAATTTCTGAAACGCAAATTTATATTGTTAATTTTGGGTACTTCAAAATAATTTTCTATATAATTTTTTGAATAATTATTATAACTCCCTTTTGAATCATTTGAACTATCATTAATAGTTAAATAAGGATTTCTACTTAATTGACTATTTTTTATTCTTTTATGATTCAATCTTTCTGATGAAGATGATGAAGAATAAAATGAAAAAATTTTTTGATTTACTTTATTATTTGATAAAGGCATATTAAGAAAGATTTTATTATTATTATGAAAAGTTGTTTTCTTATTAATATTTGAAGAAAGATAATTCATTTTTTCAAATAAATATTTTTAAAAATAATGAAAAAAATCTAAAATTAATATATATTTATTATAACATTTACAATTATACAATTATTTTTATCTTAATATTGTTTATTTAACTTCTTTTCATTTTAATATAAAATTATATATTTATAAAATATAAAATTAAATTTTTAATATAATTAATAAAATTTAGAATGGGAAATACTAATACAACAGAAGAAGAAGGAGATAATATAAAAAGTGTAAAATTTGGAGGTTTTTCAATTAAATTTGATAAAAATAAAAAACTAACAGAACAATTAAGTTTATTTGAAAATATAATTAATACTCAGTTAGAAGATATTCATCAACTTATTTTAAAAGATAAAAAAAATGAAGAAATAGATAAAATTATTGAAAAAGAAAAGAAAGATGAAGTAGATGATAAAGAAGATAAAAAAGAAAATGAAATTAAAACAGATAAAAAATTTCAACCTAATAAAAATATTTCAAATGAAATACAAAATCTTAATTTTGGAACAGATGAATTCAATAAAGCATTTCAAAATAAAATGAATTTAATTAAAGATACAAAATCAGAAATTATTAAGTATATCAAAGTTAATAAATAAAGAAAAAAAATGAACATTAATATTTTTCCATAAATAATATAATTATGATTTAATTATTTAATTTAAATTTTTAACAATTTTCTTTAAAAAATATAATTTAAAAAAAATATGAAATTTAATTAATAAGAATAATAAAAATAATTTGAATCCTTAAAATAATTGAAAAATAATCTTGTTAAATTAAATAATATTATCATAATATTTTATAATAATTTGCAAACAATTATATTTGATAATTTAAATAAATATGTATATAATATTTTTAATCAATTTTTTAAATTAATAATATAATTAATTTATTTTGTAATGAAGAGAAAGAAATGCTTTAATAATATTCATTTAAAAAATAAAAATAAAATTGATTTGTCAAGGATAAAAGTTGAAGAAAGGGTAAAAAAAAGATTAATAAAAAAATATGATCATCCAATATCATATTATCATGTTAAATTAATAGATGATATTTTATATAATGAACAAACTCGTTTTGTTGGAAAATTTAAAGAAATTTTAATTTATGATGACCCAAATGAATTTTTAACAAGTCTTTACAATAAAATGGAAATAATATATAAATTACCAAAAATATTAACATTTTATGATAAATATTCAAAAATATATGCAAATTACACTGCAATACCTGAAAAAAAATATATGTATAAAAATATTAAAAGAAAGCAGAAATTAATTGAACAAGTTCAAAATATAAACAAAAATAATTTTTACTATGAAGATGAAAATAAAGAAAATGAAATTTTAACAAGTAAAGTTTTTACATCAAATGTAATGGATTCACTTAATAGTTTTACAATGTCATTATATAATAATACATCAAATAACAAAACAAAAACTGATACAGATGCAATTGATTTAGTTGTAAAAATTAATACTTTTGAGAAACAAGCAGAAATGATAAAAAATAATATTAAAAATAGTAAAAACAGTAAAATTAGTAGAAATTATTATAAAGGAATTAAAAAAAAACAAAATAAGAATAGTAATGCTTTAAGTAATAATATTATTGGTTCTTTATTAAGTAATAATACAAAATCTATAAATGAAAAATTATTAAATAATATTAATCAAAGTAAAATAAATTCGAATAAAATTTCAGTTGGTGATTCATTAAAATCTGAAACAATTTTTTCTAATAATACTTCTCCTGTTGAATTCAATAAAACAAAATTTTATACTCCTTCAAAAACAAAAATTTATAAAAAAAATATTGATTATCATAGTCCTAGTATTAGTATTAATCAAAGTAAAAAAAATTCAATAATAAAAAAATTAGTTTATACTAAAGATAAAAGGAAAATAGAAATTAATAATTCTGTTAATTATCATTCTAAAGTATTATCAAATAAAAAAAAAACTACTAAAAAGCATTTTAATTTAAATATAAATAAAGGTTTAAATTCAACAAATAAATATAATCATATTAATACAATAAATAGTAATCAAGAATTTTTAACTCAAAGTAATAATGAAATTTTAAAAACACATATTAATTTTAACAATAATTCATTATTTAATTATCCAACTACACATAATACAAATTCAAATAATTCACCTAATAAAAATTTACAGAAGAATTTAATTAAAAAATCAATAATTAAAAATAATAGTAGTAAGAAATATAGTTTAAATTTAAGAAAAAATATTTTAAATAATTATAATTCTACATCTTCATCAACAGAAAGAAATACAATTCAAAATAAGGGTAATAAAATTAGTAAAAATATAAAAAAAGAATCTCTTTCTAAAATTGTTAATATTTCTAATTCTAATACTCCTAAAAATAATAAATTTTCAAAAGATAATTCAAAAATTTTAAATACAATATCAAAAATATCAGTAACAAAAAATAATTCAAGTAATAAAAAAAGTAAAAAAGTCTTTAGTCCAAGTTGTAATAGTTCAAAAATAAATATAGGAAAAAAGAGTATTCAAGTAAATTTAGGTGATAAATTTAAAATTTTAAATTATCAAAAATTAAATACTATTAAAAAAAACAATGAAGATACTTTAATTTATTCAGAACGTATAAACAGAACAAAAAACATTTTCAAATAACTTAATTTACAAAAAAGAATTCTATACTTATTTATTAAATATTATATATAAATAAAAAAATCATTAATTATATTATAAAAAAAAATTTACCCTCCAAAAAAAAAAAAAAAAAAAAAAAAAACATTTTATTAAATAAAAAATTCATTTATTTTTTAATAAAAAAATCAAAAAAAAAATATATTTCAAAAATTTTAAAAAACCAAAAAGAAAAACAAAAAATCAAAAACCAAAAAAAAAAAACATAAAAACCATAATAATAATAAAAAAACCCAAATCAAAAAAAAAAAAAAAAACAAAAATAAAAAACCAAAAAACAATTTAATCTTGAATTTCCCATTCTCCTTTTAACAACTCAATAAAATGATCATCTTCAACAACACTAGCACTAACCGCAGCAAAATAATCATCCCATTCACATTTTTCGATTTTTCCAGCTCCAGTTCTATCATTAAAATTTCTAGCAAATTCATCAAAAGCTTGTTCTTGAGTAATTTCTCCAGAAACAACTTTAGGATGTCTACTTGCATTAAAAACACCTTTTAAATCTCTAATATCAATCATTCCAGAACCATCTTTTTCAAATTTCATAAAAGCTTTATCAATAACTTCTTGTCTTTGTTGATTTGGTTCTCCTCTTAAAGATTTTAAAAATTCAACAAAATAAACATAACCATCAATGTCTTTGTCATAGTATTGAACTAATTTTTCATTTGCTGCTTTTGGTAATAGTAATCCTATGTCACGGAGACATGTTAAAAAATCGTCTTTTTCTATTTTGTTTATTCCATTGTATGATTTTGTATTTCTTAAATTCTTTCCTATTATACGTATCTGGTCGTATCCCATTTTGAAAATTTTGTCTCTGAGAGATGTTAGGACTATTAAGTTATATGGTTTTTTATTTATTTTTATTTTTTTTACTTTCTTCGATTGTGTAACTATTTGCACTTACGTTGTAAGATGGTTTGTTGGTTGTCATTTTTTTTTTTTTATTATCTTTTATTTAGTAACTTAATTTTTTTGGGTTTGATTTATTTTATTTTTTTTTATTTTTTTATTTTTTTTTTTGAGAATATATTAAAAAGGAGAAAAAAAAGAAATAAATATTTGAAATTATTTTTTTTAATTAATCATATATTATAAAAGAATTAAACTTAATATAATGAAAGTTCAAAAATCAATAATAAAAAAACAATATTTTAAAAAAGAATAAAAATAAAAAAAAAAGAAGATAAATAAATAATTTATATTAAAAACAAAATAAATTTTTCATACATAATATATTAAAATTTTATTTTTAACAATAATTCTTCCTTGACACAAAAAATAAGTTTCAACATGTAATTTCCCAGATAAAACTTCAGCAGGTAAAACACCATCTTCTTTAGCTTCAATAATTTGTTCCCAATCATTAGTAGAATTTGGTATAACAAAACCAAATTTAAATCTAGAAGATTCTAATAATTCTCCCATTAAATAAAAATTTTGAACTAACTCTAAATCTTGTATTTGTTCAACTGAAGAAAAATTAACATTTCTAATTACTGTTTTACATTTTAATAATTCTTTTGTTATTTTTTCAGTATGTGATGGTGAATTTAAATCCCAACTTTGACAATCCCACATTATTTTACCATTATCACCATCTTTCATTTGCATATGGTTTATTTTAAACCCATTTTTTATTTTTTCGAATATTCCATCGTCTTCACTTTTTTGTGCTTTAACTGACATATTTTTTTATATTTAAATTATTGGATTATATTTTTATTTTATTTTTTTTAATATAGGAAATTTAATGGTTTATATATAAAAATTGTTATTTTGGTTTTTCAAAGTTAATTTTTATTTTTTGAGTTATTATTTATTTATTAGTATTGATTTTGATTTTTATTTAGGGTTTTTTATTTATTAAATTTTAATAAATATTTATTTGTATAATCTCTTTTCAACATTTTAATTCCATAAAAATAAAATTAAAATAATATATAATATAATTTAAAAATATTAAACCCTAAAAAAAATTATAAAAAATAAATTTTAATTCATATACATAAAAGCATAAAAATAATATATTAATTTTTTCCAAATCCCAAAAAAAAAATAAAAAAAAACAATGTCAAACGAAACAGCTCCTCAAGGAATAAAAATATATGGAATAGATCCAAAAAGAGTAATAAACACAGATTACTTAAAAACATTAGGTGACTTTTACAAATGTAACATATGTTTCAACGTAATGGTAAATCCAACAGACTGTGAATCATGTGGTCATTCCTATTGTAATGATTGTATATCAAAATTAAAATGTCCATTTGGATGTAAAACAAAAAATTTAAAACCATCATCAATTGGAATAACAAATTTATTAGATAAATTAATATTTAAATGTTTAAATGAAGGATGTAATGCAGAAATACCATATTCAAATGTAAGACAACATGATCAAATATGTGAATTTGCAAAAGTGACATGTCCATCTGAAGGATGTGGTATACAATTACCTAAGAAAGAAATGGAAAATCATATTAAAAATGATTGCAAATTTTCTTTTGTTCCTTGTAAATATTGTGGGTATGAATTTGGGAAAAATAAAATTAGTGAACATGAAAATGTTTGTTCTAATGTTTATCAAAGTTTAAATGGTGATACTAGTGTTGATTTATCAAAAATGGATACTAAACAATATTTAGAAGCTTTATCTTTAAATATTTCTAAAATTATTAAAGATAATAAAAATAAAAGTGTTATTTTAAATGAACCTATTACTCAAGAAAATTTAGAAAATACTTTAGAAAATATTATTCAAAAAAAAGGAATTAATACTAGTATTAATAATGTTAGTAATGGAAATGAAGAAAATGTTATTTTTAATAATGAAGATTTAAAAAATAGTATTAAAGATGGAATTAAAGAAAATTTAAAAAGTACTTTTAAAGATTTTGAAAAAAATATTGGGAATTTAAATGAAAATGTTTCTGAAGTTAAAAATCTTGTTACTCAAATTCAAACTAAAAGTAGTAATATTATAAATGAAAATTTGAATAAAATTAATTTTGGTGATAAGGAAATGAGTAAAGAAATAACTGAAAAAATTAATAATTATATAAAAAATTTAATAGAAACTACTGAAAAAAATATTAAAAATGCAATTAGTGAATTAAATAATGAAATTGTAAATGAATTAAAATCATCAAGTGAAAATATAAATAATAATCTAAATGAAAAAACAAATATAATTCAATCAGAAATTAATGAAGTAAAAACAAGTACAAATAAAAAAGAAACTAAAATATCAATAACTAAAAAAACTAAAGAAGAAAATGAAGAAATAACAAAAGAAGAAGAAGATAAATTAAATATAATACCAAATGAAAATTTTGAACAAAATTTTGAAAAAATTTCAAATTTAATAAATGATACAAATAATAAAATTGAAGGATTTAAAAATGCATTTACAGAAGAAATAAGAAATTTTACTGAAACTACTAAAGAAAATATTAAAAATATGATTGCTACTACAACTTTAATTGAAAAAGAAAAAAATGATAATAAATTTGAAAATGAATCTGAAGAAAAAAAAGAATTAAGGAAAAAAGAAGAAAAAGCAATGAATGAAAGATTTTTAAAAAAATTACAAGATAATATTCAAAATATTATTGAAGAAAATAGTAAAGAAAATTATGAAAAAATGAAAAAAATATATGAAGAAAAAATAGAAGAACAAAATATTGAAAGAAAAAAAATTAATATAGAAAAAAAGAAAAATAAAATAGAAAATAAAAATGAAGAAGAAGATGAAAAAGAAATAATAGAAATTGAAAAAGATAATAATTTAATAATCAAAGAAAAATATAATTCATTAAAAGAGAGAGAAAAAGAAATAAATCAAAAAATTATAGATTGTGAAGAAGAAATAAAATCATGTAATGAATTAAAAAATAATAAAGAAGAAAAAGAATTAAATAAAAAAGAATTAGAAAAAGAAGAAGAAAAGCAAAAAGAAATGTTACAAGAATTAAATAAAGAAAAAGAACAATTAAAAACATCATTAGAAGAAATGGAAAAATTAATGAATAAAAATAAAAAAAAAACAATATTAACTCCAAATATAAAAAATGATGAATTAATAACAAAAAACGAAGAAATAATAAAAGAATCAGGAGAAAATATTTTAAAACAAGTAAAAAAAACAAATGAAGAATTAAAATCAGAAATGAATGAAACAATAAACAATAAATTTAATAAAGTAACAAAAGATATGGATGGAATAAATAATGAAATAGAAAGTTTAAAAGAAAATGTTAAAAATATTGTCACAATAATAAATGAAGAATTTAGTGATTTATCAAATTTAATATCTCAAAATGCAGAAAAGGCAGAAAAACAAAGAGAAAAATATCAAAAAGAATTAATTGATATTCAAAATAATAAAAATGAAAATTTAGGTCAATTAAAATCAAAAACTATTTTAACTACAATACCAAAAGAAGAAAATTTAAATGAAAATATTACTTTAAGAAATAAAGAAATAAATGATAATAAAGAAAAATCACCACTTAGTAGAATAAATCACACTCAAGTTATAAAAGAAACTAAAGTTGTTTATTCTAATCCAAATGTTCAAATGATTAAACCAAGAATTAAAAATAGAGTTGTTAAAGAAATTGTTTCGCCTGATAAAAAAATTACAAAAACAATAATTAAAGAAAGTAATATTGATAATAATAAAAATACAATAATTGAAAATCAAAATATTTCTAATTTAAAATCTTCTAATATTAATATAATATCAACATCAAAAAAAGAATCTGATGATAAATTAAAAAAAACAATTTTATCTCCTTCAAAAATTAAAATTGATAATTCTGAAATAGAAAATCTTCCTTCTTTAATATTATCATTTGAGCAAAAATTACAAAATTTAAAAGAAATAACAAAAAAATTACCAACAATGGAAAAAATAAATGAATTAAAAGAATCATTATCACAAGAATTTACAGAAAAAATAAATTCTCTTCACAAAACAATAGAATCAAATTTAGCAATTAAAATGAAATCAATGTTTAGTTTAAAATGGTGTCCAGAATGTGAAAAAGTAGATTATTTTTATGGATTTTTAAAATGTATAATTTGTCAAAATGAAAATTGTAAAAATTGCATATCATTATGTTCAAAATGTAAAAATTTAATATGTAAAAATTGTGCAATATGTCCTCATTGTAATAAAAATTGTTGTATTAATTGTAGAATAAAATGTGAAAATTGTATTGATAAAAAATATTGTGATTCATGTATTATAAATTGTAATTTATGCCAAAAACAAATTTGTTTAAATTGTATAAAAGAATGTTCAGAATGTAAAAAAAATATATGTTTAAATTGTAGTAAAACATGTAAAATATGTTCTAAACATTTATGTAATGAATGTGAAAATTTATATCCCTTTAAATTATGTAATATTTGCTCAGAATATGCTTGTGAAAATTGTATTTCTAAATGTCAATTTTGTTCTCAAGATTATTGTAAAAATTGTATTATTCAATGTCATCAATGTAAAAAAAATACATGTATTAATTGTTCACATTCATGTAAAGGATGTAATGAAAAATTTTGTATTAATTGTTCAAAAGAAATGGAAAAATCAAAATGTGAATTATGTAACAATGAATTTTGTATTGAATGTTTGAAAAATTTAAGAAGATGTAAAAAATGTTCTAGAATATCATGTACAAGTTGTTCAAATCAATGTCAAAAATGTAATAATATTTTTTGTACAGATTGTTCAATAGAATGTGATAATTGTTGTAATAGAATATGTGATAAATGTTTAATTAAATGTGCATGTGATAATGTTTTCTTTTGTGAAAATTGTTTATTAGGAAATGAACCAATTGGTCCTCATGATTGTGTATTATTTATGAATGAATCACCTAATTTTGTTGGTACTAAAACAAGAGGAAAAATAAAATTACCTGAAAATAATTTTGAAGCTAAATTTTATTTAGAAAAATATAATTCTGATGCTAATTTATTTATTGGAATTAGTGATAATGATAGATTTGATATTGATTCTATTAGTTTTGTTGATAATATTTGGACTCTTAAATGTAAAACTGGTGAAAAATATTCAAGTATTAAAAAAAATGAAAGTTATTTTAGTGTTTTATGTAAAGAAGGAGATTTTATTTTTATTAGAGTTAAAGATGGAAATTTAAGTTTTGGAATTAATGAAATTAATGGCCCTGTTGCTTATTCTCTTAGTAAAAATGAATATTGGATTTATATTGAAAATGATGCTCCTATGGATACTGCTAAAGTTACTTTTGTTTATATTAAAAAAATATAAAATTACTACAATTAATATTTTTAGTTTATTAAGAGAATAAAGATTTTTTTATGAAAAAATTTAGAATTTAAATGGTTGAATATGGAAAATTATATATCATTTATTATTATATTATTTTAAAATTAAATATTTAATTATTTTTAAATTTTTTTATAATTACTAATATGAATTGTAGTTTTGTATTTGATTATTTGTTCAATATATTTTATTGTTATGAAATATTAATAACAATTAATTAATTTATATGTATAAATATGCAATTTTTTATATTTTATTATTTTGGAAATTTTCAATATATATATGTGAAGAAGATGATGATTATTTATCACATTATTATTGTTCAAATAGAATTTTTGAGGAAGATTCAAAATTAAAAGCATCAGAATTAAATGAATTATGTTCTATAATATCTCAAAATGATAGATTTATTATTAGATTTCCAGAAATTGTTTTTTTAGATAATAAATTATATAAAAGAGAAAATAAAGAATATTTTGAAAATAATTGTGCAAATTTAAGTCAAAAAATATGTGAAAAGGGATTTGGAATAAGTTTATATAAAAGAGATGTAAATTCTTTATCAATTTATTCTAATAAATATGAAGAAGAAGAATTCTCAGAAATAATTAAATATGCAATAAATATTAATAAACCATATGAATCAATGAAATATCTTCTTGAAAATTTAATAGCATTTCTTGATAATAATGATGATGAAAAAAATCCAATTACTCCAAAAAATATTACAGTAATAATTGATGATGGTGCATCGAAAATAAGTATTTTAGTAATATTTTTAATTGTTGCAATTCCCATTTGTTTTATTTGTTTTGTAGTTAATTCTGCTTTTAGCTTGAATAATTATGAACCTTTAATTAATCAACCTTATTATATTCATGAATACTTTAAAAAAATTAAATCAATAATTAAAGAAATTGAAAAAAATAAAAATAATTCTATTAAAACTGATAAATGTATACTTTGTTTTAGAAAAATAATTCCACATGTTCAAAGAATGTCTTTTGAAATGAAAGATTTATCAAATTTTTCAAATGAAAATTCAAGAAAAACTACTTTGCTTTCACCAGAAGATAGACTAGAAATTCCAATTGATGATATGAATATTAGATTTAATTGTGGTCATGTTTTTCACAATCAATGTTTAAGAAAAATTAGACTTGAATGGTGTATTTTATGTAATGATCAAAATAAAAATATAATAAGTATTTGTAATAAGAATTCATTTCAAATTATTAATTTAAATCATTTATATAGATTATTAGTTAATTTTAAAAGAATTTATACTGAAGAAGAAATAAAAAAATATACAATAGTTTATGGAAATGAAATAGAAGAATATAAAGATAAAATACTAAGAAAAAATTTAAATGAAAACAAAAATAAATAATTAAAAAAATAATAATTAATTAAAATTTAAATTAATTAATTATTATTTTAATTAATAAATTTAAATTTAAACAAAAGTAAATATATTTCAATATATAAAGTGACATATTTAAATATATTTAAAAAAAATGTCAATATTCAATTGTATAAAATGTTCTTTACCATATAATAAATTTGACAAAAAACCAAAAAGTCTACCATGTGGTCATATATTTTGTGAAAAATGTGTATCCTCTTTTATAAAAGAAGAGTCAAATAAAATAATATGTCAATGTCCAATAGATAATATAATTCATAAAAATTTAAATTTTTTTCAAATTCCAGTATGTATTCAATTACTTCAAAATATTCCTGTTAATTATTCCATTGAACAAGAAAAAGAAATTTCAGGATATATTACTGAATTAGAAATTAAAATTGAAATTATTCAAAAACAAATCAATTCATATAAAGAAGTTGAACAAAATGTAATTGATTATTATAATGAACAAATTAAGAAAATAAATCAATATTATGATTTATTTAATATGGAAATTCAAAAAAAAAGAAATTTAATTTTAGAAGAGTTGTCAAATAATTTTAAAGAACAAAATTTAAAAATTGAAGAGAATAGGAAATTAATTTTAAATTATACTTCAAAATTAGATGAGATTTTAAAAAATTATGAAGAAATATCAGAAGTAAAAAATTATGATAATTTCCTTAAAGGAAAAAAAAAGATAGAAAATGATTTGAATACAATTATTTCATTTATAAATGAAAATATTGTAAATGTATCTCAAAATCAAAATTATCCTTTATTTATTGAGCCAACAGATATTTTAATTCCAAATAATTTACTTGGTCAATTAAAAATAATTAACAATATTAATTTTAATGAAAATGAAAATCAAATTAATGAAACTATAATAAATGATTCTTTATCTGATATTGGAAATGCAACTAATATTTTTAATCAAAATTTATTTAATGAAATGAAAAAATTAAAAACTCCTAATAAACAAAATAATAAACCAAAAACATATTTTTTATTATCTGAAAATTCTCTTCCTTATAAATTTGATTTTTATATGAATGGATTTATTTCATATAACAATAATTCTAAATGTATTAATGAATCAGAAAAAATTTCAAGAAAGAAAAATTTAACGTTAAAAGATGATGAAAATTCAAATTGTATTTCACAAAGTGATTTATTGAAAAGAAAAAATATAAATAATAAAAATTTAAAAATAAATAATGAAAAAGATATAAGAAAATCTCTTGAAAATAAAAATAATAAAGAAATTAAAAATGTATTTTATTCTAAATTAAATAAAGAGAAAAATTTAAAAGTTGAAAAAAGTTTACCAAATAAAGATGAATATATATCAAATGAATCTGAATTAAATCCAAAAAGAAATAAAAAAGAAATTAAAAAAGCAATTTTAAATAAAAATCTAAAAAATAATAATAATGAAATAAAGAATAAAAGAAGAAATAAAGTAAAAGTATTTTCTCCAAATACTTTTAAAACATATGATAGAGATATAAATGAAAGAATATCTTAAATATATATTATAAATTAATATTATTTTTTCTTATATATAAATTCTATTCAATTTTATTTTTAATAATTTAAAATTAATTTAATTAATAATAATTGACCTAAAATTTTGAAAATAAAATGGATAAACTTGGTTTTTTCAAAAAATTAAAAAAATTTAGTAAAAAAGAAGTCATTACAGAATTTGCTAAAAATTTAGGATTAAAAGAATTAGTAAATGAAACACCTAAAATTGAAATTTTAAAAAAATTAGATGAAGAAAACGAGAAAATTAAACATAATTTAAATATTCAATTAAAAAATTTAATGAAAGAGAGACAAAAAATAAGATCATATATAGGAACAGCTGGAGATGGAATAAATAGTATAGAAGAATTACAACAAATAAAAAGATTAAGTATTGAAGGAGAATTTGATGTTAAAAATAAACAAAAAAAAAAATTTTCAACTTCAATAACAAATCAAAAATTATCTTTTAAAAAATCAAAATTTACAACAATAATAAATAATAATAAAAAAAAGAAAAATACTTTATCACCAAAATTACCACCTTTAAAAGATAATAGAAAATTAAATTTATCTGTTACACCTTCAAAACATCTTTTTGATAAGAAAAAAAAATCAGTTCATTTTACTGTCGAAAAATATAATCCATTAAATAGAAGAAAAAGCCAAAATAATATGATATATAGTCAACATAATCAATTAAAACGTATTGCTTCATTTACTAAAAATAATCAAATTAATAGACATTATTCTAATCATAATTTATTTAAATATTCAAATAAATCAATTTTAGAAAATTTAAAAAGAGAAAGTAAAAAAGAAATGATATCAATAGGATTAAATAAAGGATTAAGTTCAGTTGAAAAATTAAAACAATTAACTAATAATTATCATCAAATAAAACAAGATGAAAAAACTATTAATGAAATTTTAAAGGAAAAAGATGAAGATGAAAATTCACAAAATTCAAAAAAAATTATTTTACCAATAGAAAACCAAAATATTAAATCAAGTAAAATAATTAGTAAATTAAATGAAACTAGTTTTTCAGAAAATAGTTCAAATAAATTAATAATTGATAAATCACATGAACAATTTAGAAAATTAATGCATAAAGAAGTTGTAGATGACTCACTTTCATATTCAGAAGGAAATAGAGACAATTATTTAGATTTAGATGAAGATAATTATACAATTGATCCTGATGGAACTTTTAAACATATTTGGGAATATTTTATAATTTTAACTGTTTGTTATTATATTATTTTATATCCTTTATTCTTAGCTTTTTCAAAAGAAGAAACATTTATTATTTTATTCATAAATATTTTATTAGATATTGTTTATATTGGTGATTTAATTTTATATTTTTTTATTGGATTTTATACTTTTGAAGAAGAATTAATTAAAAATTTATCTCTGATATTTAAAGAATATGTTAATTCAGGATATTTTATTATTAATTTATTTTCTTCTATTCCTTTAGGAATTATACTTGGGAAATATGGAGATAATAAACTTTTTGATAGAACTAATTTATTACTTTTTTTAAAATTAGTAAAAATAGGAAATATAATCCAAGATAATGAAAAAAGAAATTATCTAAATTTCCTTTTTTTAAATGGTATTTTACTAGTTAGTGATGCGTTTCAAAGAATGATAAAATTTTTTTTTATATTTTTAATAATAACACATTTTATATCATGTATATGGATATTTTTAGCAACATTAAATCCAGGAGAAAATTGGATAATAAAAAAAGGAATTCAAGATGTATCAAATGGAGAAATATATTTAAATTCATTATATTTTCATTGGACAAGTATATTTACAATAGGATATGGTGATATTTTAGCAGCAAATTTAGATGAAAAAGTATATAATTGTCTATTATTATTTGTTGGTATTTTAGTTTATTCATATACTATTTCTTCACTTGGTTCAATGTTAACTAGTAGAGATGATGAAACTTCAAAATATGAAGCTAATATTAATTTTTTAGAAGAATTAAGAACTAAAAATAATATTCCTAAAGATTTTTATTATAAATTAGTAAAACATTTTAAATATAATTTAAGATATAGTAAAGCTGAAAAAAATTCTTTTATTAATGATTTACCTAATAGAATTAGAATTCAATTACTTGCAAATATGCATAGAGAAATGATACAAAAATCTATTTTTTTTAAAGGACATTCTTTAGAATATGCTTCTAAAGTTGTATATTTAATGAAACCAATTAGAGCAATGAAAAAAGAAAAAATTATTAATAAAGGAGAATATTTAGTTGAAATATTTTTTATAAGACATGGAAGAATTTCAATTCATTTAGATGAAGAATATTTTGATAAAAAAATTATGGATTTAAGAAAAAATGAATATTTTGGAGATATATTAGTTGAAATTAATGAAAGATGTCCATTTAATGTTAAAGTATCTTCAAGATTTTGTGATTTATTAGCATTAAAAAAAGAAGATTTTAATGAAATTAAAGAAGAATTTCCTGAAGAATTAAGTGAAAGTTTAGTAGTTAGTTATTATAATTATCAAAGTTTATTAGAATTAGCAGAAAATAAAAAGAGAAAAATAAAAGAAGAAATACAAAAATGGAAAAAAGAAGATAATAAAATAAATGATATTTTAAATAGTCCAGCAAATAAATTATATAGTTTTAAAAGTGTTCCAAATTTTAATAAATTAAATACATTTGACAATTTTAGTGAAATACATGAAAATACAAATATAAATACAAATAATATTGAATCATTTGTAGATAAATTAAGTATAAATCAGACTCGTAATAGTAGAATATCAAATATTATAAAAACAAATTTTCCAGAAAATATAGAATCAAAAAATAATCAAAATGAACATTTAATAAATTTCAATTTAATAATTCAAAATAATAATTTTATTGATAATAATATAAAAAAAGAAAAAACAGCTTTACCATCTAAAAGAAGAGCATCATTACCTGATGCTGACTTAGATTTAAGTAATAATTTACCTCCTTTATTAAATCCAAAAAGAAAAAGAGATTCATATTCAAATTCAAATATAAATCATCCTAATAAATTATATAATGAATATCCAATGTCACCTTCACGAAAAACTTTTTTAAGAGGAAGACAAATGATTGGTAACTTGGATTTACATAAAATTCAACAAAGTGAAATGTTTATTAAAAATATGATGGAAAATAAAAAAAAATATAATCAATTAGAAACCAATCCTGAACAATTTTTATTAGAAGGAATGAAAAATATGTTAAATGAAAAAGTTCAAAATGAAAATCAACAAAATGAAAAATTAAAAGATTTATTTGGTAAATTATGTGTTAAATTTGGAATAGATGAATTAAATAATTAAAAAATGTATTTAAAAAAAATTATATATGTTTAATTATAAATAAATATATTAAATATAATATATTAGAAGAGTATTATCATAAAATTTTTTTATTTTTTTTTATAATATTTTATGGAATATATATTCAATAATTATATATTATTTTAAAAGAATATTGATAAATAAAAATACAAAAATAAAATTCAATATTTAACTTAATATATGGGGGATTGGGGATTGGGGATTGGGGATTGGG
>JAEEGK010015143.1_pt1 | contig 17149 bp, 12 predicted proteins | sample 8958771 | NCBI WGS metagenome assembly JAEEGK01 (sample SAMN16246547, study PRJNA631951) | gut metagenome | biome: gut microbiome; feature: rumen; material: SC-attached | host: Bos | place: Iran: Karaj | collected 2018-10
CCCAATCCCCAATCCCCAATCCCCAATCCCCAATCCCCCATCCCCCATCCCCCATTTGAATTTAATTATAGGATTCATCATTTTAATATATTTTTTACAATTTAATTTTAAATAAAAATATAGATTTATTATTTAAATATTTTTTTTTTTAAATTTTTTTGTTTCTATTTTCTAATTATAATTCTAAAAAAATTAAAAACAATATTACTATAAATCTAATTCTACATTTTTTGACTGTTTATATAATATAATTTTAAGTTATTTAATTATTCAAAATTCATAAAATCAAATAAAAGAAATATTTAAACAGAAAAAAAATGTTTAAAATTGTTAAATAATAAAAAAAATATTTATTTATTTGATTTATTCATTGCTTTTTTTGCTAAAATCTCAACATTTTTCATAAACTTATCAGACTCACTTTCAACCAAATTAATTTTAGATATAAGCATTTCTATACTTTTTTGGTATTTTATAATTTCATTTGTGATCTTTTCTTTTTCTTTAATTAAATTAGAATTTAAATTATTTAATTTCCTAACTTCATCTTCTAAAACTAATATACTTCTATCATATCCAATTCCAATATTTCTTAAATTTTTAGTTTCTTCATTTAATTGACTTAATTTTGTTTTCATACCATCAATTTCATTTCTAAAAGATGGTAAATCTTTTTTAATTAAATATGAATTTTCTGCAGCTCTATTTGAAGATGAAATTAAAATTTCATTTTCTTTAGTTATATTCTTCCCTAAACTAGAATTTACTTTATTTTCTTTATTTGCAAATCTGATATTGGCATTTAATATATCAATATTATTTTGTAATTGTTCTTTTATTCTCATTTTTTTATCAATTTCTTCTTGTGGTTCCTCTTTTCCTTTTGATTTAATTATTTTAATATATTCTTCTAATAATTGTAATCTATCTTTATTTGAATTATCTGTATCTAATGGTGATATTTGGTTTGTATTTACATATGTATTTGAATTTGTATTTAGTCTTGTTGTTTTATTTGATTTACCGGTTTTTAATCTTGTTGAGTCTATGTTTTTTTTTGGAGATTTACTTCTTAAATTTTTACTTTTAGATATTGAATTATTTTCTGTTCTTTCTGAAAATATATTATTGTTTTGTATTTGTTTTTCATTATCAGAAGTTGTATATTGATTTGATGAAATTTGATTATTTTTAAATTTAGAATAATTTGTGTTATTAATTTGATTATTAGAATTATTTGTACTAGAAATTATGTTTATATTTTTTTTATTTTTTAATCTTAATGATTGAGGACGTTCAGTTTTTAGAATTGCATTCCTTTTTCTAATACTTTCTCCATAACCATCTTTCATTAAAATCCTTAGCATCTTTTATTTAATAATTAAATAAAAATAAAATTTTATAATTAAAAGATAAAAATAAACATATTTTTAAATTTAAAAAAATAAATATTCAAAAATAAAATTTTTTAAAATGTATTCAAATTTAAATACAAAAACAAAAATTTTATATTCTTTAATAATCCCTTTAGTTATATTTTTAATATATATTGTAATATCATCATTTTCAACTTATTTTTATTATAATAAAGAAGTAATGGAAAATAATCAAATATTAAAAAAATTAATATCTTTAATTTTTTATTTATGTGCATTTATGACAATATATTGTTATATACTTTCAATTTTAACAGATCCAGGAACAATAAATGATGATAAATTAAAATTATTAGAAAAAGATGATAAAACATATTGTAAAAAGTGCGATAAAGAAAGACCAATAAGAGCTCATCATTGTTCAACTTGTAATAAATGCTTTTTAAAATTAGATCATCATTGTCCTTGGATATTTAATTGTGTTGGTTATTATAATCAAAAAATATTTTTATTATTTTTATTTTATGGTTTTATTGGTGATTTAATTGCATTTTTTTGTATTGGTTACAGAATTTTTGTTCCTTCTTTTAAAAAAATGATAGTAAATGCATTTGAAATAATTGATGATAATGAAGATTATTTTATTTTTAAATTAATAATTTTATTAAAACATCCTTTATGGATAATTTTAGGTACTATAGTTTCTTTTTGTGCTACTTTAGGACTTGGTATTCTTTTTTTTAATCAATTAATTAATATTATTTATAATATTACTTCAATTGAATATTTTATTCATGAAGGTTCAAAAAATTGTCCTTTTTATGCTGAGAAGGGTTATAGATATTTAATGTTTAAAAGTGTGGTTGGTTTAAAACAAAAATGGAAATGGTTTTTACCAATTTTTGAAGAAAATTTATATAATGATGGTTATTGTTTTGATACTCCTTATCAAAGATTTGTTAAAGAAAAAGATAGTTATAGAAAATTAAAAAAAAGATCTTTTTGTAAAGATTTTTTTTGTTGGACTTTATAAAATTTTTTTTTTAATATTTTATGCTCTAATTTATTTATTTATTATATTTATACTATATTAAATATATTAAAATGATAAATGGAAATAAAACTGCTTTATTGAATAAAAAGTTATTAAATGAAATTGAATATGATTTAATGAAATTAAAAACTGAAAAAGATATGAAACAACCATTTATTCCTTCAATTAAAGATTTTAATTTATTTTCACCAAGAGAAAATAAAAAGAATGTTTTATTAAAGAGTTCGAATAATTTTATGAAACATAGATCATTTATTCATTTTGAACCTCCAAAATTTATAAAAAATTATATTAATTCTTCATCTTTACCAAAAATTAATGAAAATGAAAAAACTGACATTGAAACTAAAAATACTCATGAAAATGATGAGATTCAACCAATTGATCTTGAAGTATTATATAATGTAATGATAAATGAAGTAAAATATATATTTATTTTATTCTTTATTTAGAATGTAATTCAAAAATTAATTCTTAATCAAAATTATGCAGGATTAGAAGAAGAATTACAAAGTAAGAAATATTTATTTAATTAAAATATAATTTAGAATTTAATTCAAATAAAGAAATATTAATTAAATTATTAAGTCAAGTTGACTTTAGAGGAAATACACCAGTAATGTTAACAATAATATTACATTGTATAACAAAAAATCAAATTTTTAAAGATATACTTCTTTTATTATTATCAATGGGTGCAGATTTTAAAAAAAAAGATAAATTTAATTTTACTCCATTAGATATTGCAGTATCATATAATAATAAAGAAATAGTATCAATATTATATGATAGATACGTTAAAAGAAGATCAGAAAAATTTAGAAGAAATTTAAGACAAATTAGTAATTACTTTAAAACAATGAATGACTTTTACGTTGAACTTAAATGGAAAGTACATGTTCCATTATTAAGTTTCTTATGTCCATATGACGTATGTCCAATTTGGAAAAAAGGAACAGATATTAGAATGGATACTTCATTTGTTGATTTTAAGAGTTTATCTACTGTTAGAAATCCAAATTCATTTATGATGTTAACAAATAATAATAATAATAAAATAAATTTAGTTAAATGTGATAGGAAATTAAAAAAATATTTTAATATTACTGAAGAATTAGATGATGAAGAAAAAGAATTAGTAATTAATGATATTTTAACTAAAAAAAGAGTAAATGGAAATTTTCATTTATTACATTGTAAAATTGAAGAAAGTCTCTCATTTTTTGGAGGAAAAAAAATAATAGAAAATATTCATGGATTCATGGCACAAAAATATGAATTAAAATTAAAAGTGAGAGTTGATATGAATACAATAAACAAAATTGAATATCAAAATTTAGATGAAAATAATTATTTAGATAATAAAAAAGATATTATTAAGAATATAATTAAAGAAGATGATAAACATTTAAAAGAATCATTTGAAAATGGTTTACATATGAAAAATAAACAATTTGAAAAAAGTTTATCTGAATTAGAAAAAGAAAAATCTTTAAAGGCATATGTTTGGATTGTTGATAATAGTCCAATTAAATGTCAAGACGCAATTAATTTAATAAATTCAATTGCACCTGCAAATGAATTAATGGAAAAAGTAAAAGATTTTTTTGAACATCCTGATGTTAAAAAAATTGTAGAAAGTAATGGATTTCCTATTAAAATTCAAATACCTTATAATATTTTTATTGATTTTACAATTTCATTTAATAAATATCATGAATTAAGTGAAAATTCAGATGAATTTAATGGAGTTTTTGAAATTATTAATGAATTAACTTCTGAAACAAGAAAAGAAATTGAAAATTTAAAAGTTAATTATAAAAGAAGAGCTGGTTATGCAAATATAAGATAAAATTATAAATTATAAATTATTTGGCAAATTAATTTTTAAAATTTATAATTTATAATTATTATTGCTTTTAATTTTTTATTTATAAATGTAATTATAATATCATGACACTTTATTTTTATTTTATTTATTTATGATAGTCTTTTATCTAATTTTATCAGAATTGATTAAATTAAAAAAATATAAAATAAATAAAAAATTGAAATAAATAATAGTATATTTCAATTAAAAATCGAAAATTAAAAATATAAATAAACAATTTTAAAAATTTTAAATATTAACTAATATATAAAAAAAAAATGAATCCAGATAAAATAAGATGTTCTCATATATTACAAAAACATAATAAAAGTAGAAATCCAAAAGATAGAGTAAGAAATAAAGTAATAACAAGAACTCCAGAAGAAGCAATGAAAAATATAATAGAAATAAGAAATGAATTAGTAAAAAATGGAGTAGAAGATAATTTTGCAAATATGGCTTATAATTTCTCCGAATGTTCATCTTGTCAAAATGGAGGTGATTTAGGTGAATTTGGACATGGTGAAATGGTTCCTGAATTTGAAAAAGTAGCTTTTAGTTTAAAAGTTGGTGAATTAAGTCAACCAGTTTCTACTGAATCAGGTATTCATTTAATTTTAAGAACTGGTTAATTAAAAAAATTTCTATTTTTAAAAAAAAATTTAAAATTCTATTTTCCGTTTTAAATTCATATTTTTTAATTTTTTTATTTTTTTAATTTTTATTTTATAAAAAACATAAATTTAATTATATTTAATTAATTTTATTTATTTTTTTTCATAATAAAGATAAAAAATAAAAAAAATAAAAATTAATATAAAAATATTACTTTTTTTTTTTTTTCAAATTCCAAAAAATCACAAAGAACTAAAAAAAAAAAATTACTTAATATTACTTATTACTTTGTCCTTAACACCATCATCTTCATTAATATTAATATTATTATTATCTTTATTATTTTTCTCTTCACTTTTTCCAACATTATTATTCCTTTTAACATTAATTTTCCCAGTAAATAAAACACTTTTCCTAATATCTCCCAATTTACTTTCTTCTCTTAAAATTCCAATCTCAGCTTTTTTTTTAATTAATTCAGCATTCCTAAAAAGTAAATCCAATTCACTAATACCTTTATTTTCATTTTCTTCATTTGGTTTAAATGGACAATCACAAGAAGGATGACCTTTATCTCCACAATACTTACATTGAATCTCTACTTTATCAAATTGACCAATATTCATTGGACAAGCCCAACTTTTATGTCCTCTTTCTCCGCAAAATTCACAAGCTGGTTCATTATTATTGTAACTATATGACAATGCCAATTCCATTCTAGCTTTTTTAAATTCTTCTGAATTTTCATCTAAAAGTGGTAAAATAAGTTCTTCACCTTTTTTTAATTCTTCTTCTGTATCTGCTTGAATATATACATGAAGTGGTTCTTGTTCATCTAAATAATTTGTTGTTCCATTCCATGATGAACCTTTCCCTCTTATACTAATTTTACATTTAGAATTGTTTTCTAATTTTTTTTTATTTTTACCTTTTGGACCTATTATATATCTAGTAAAATTATATTTATCATTTAATTTAATATATATTTTTTTAAATTTCTTTGGTGGTTTATAATCATATGGTACTTCATATTTTTTATCATATTTTATTAATTCTGTTATTATATCATTTTTTTCTCTTAAATAATTTTCTTTATTAATAGCTTCTCTTGTATTTATTCTTTTACCTGTTTTATTATCATAAATTGGTTCTGGGGAAGGTTCTCTTAAATCTGGATCTTCATCTTCATATTTTCCAGATGCTATTCTATTTGATATATCATTTATTCTTTGTTTACGAAGTAAATTTTCAAATGTGTCTTCATCTATATTTTTTGGTATTGATGTGACTGGAAGAGGTGTAAAGGTTTTTGAATATTGAGAACTCCAACGAGATCGCCTTTTAGTATTAGACATAATAATATTATTACTTAGATATGGATCTGGATCCCAAAGAGTTTTCCTTGATAAAAATATATTATTTGGTATTTGGAAAAGTTCTTTTTGGGAATTTGATGTTTGAGTTAGTTGATTTGATATTGAATTCATGGAATAAATTATATTAAAAATTAATTTTTTATTTTTTTTAATTTTTTCTTTTTTTTTTTATTTTTTTTTTTTTGATATTTATTTAAAAATTTATTATCTTTAAATTTAAAATAAAAATAGAAAATTTTTAAAAATAAGTTATATGAAAAATTGTAATTCTACAAGTAATTCTAAAAAAAAAGTTAATTTGAATATTGTTAGTTTTGAGGATATTAAAAAAAAAATTGTTAATATAAATGAGGATTTTAAAGAAATTCAAAATCAAAGTATAAGTAAAGAAAGAAAACAAAATGTTTTTGAAATTTATTCTACTAATTCATTTAATAAAATTGGGAATTTTCCTTTTTTAAATACTGATAAAATTAACTTTAGAAATGAATTTTCAAAGAAAATAATAAATAAAGAAAATAATGGAAATTTACAAAGTCAAAATAAAGGAGGAATTTGTTTTTATTTTTCAAAAAATAAAAATAATACTTTAAGTAATTTTTTAGATATTGATAATATTGAAAATGATAATAACATAAATTCAGAAGATGAAAAATGTATTATTCAAACTCCTCATTTCACCGAAATTTTAAATTATAAATAAAAAAATCCTTTTCACAAATTAACAAATTATAAATATTTATTAATATTAAATATAAATTTAAAATTTAAATAAAATAATGAGAATATTACAATAAATTAAATAATGTAATTTCATTTTTAAATAAGAATATTTATATTTAATTTTTTAGCTATTATTTATTTTTTATTTTTTTTGTAGAATTAATTATAAAAATAATACAATTATATTTTAAATCTTTGTTTTATTTAAAAAAGTTATCATATTACATCCTCTAAATTAAATTATCTAAATATTATTAGATACATATATAATTGATTTATAAATCATTTATCAAATAAAACTTTTATTTAATTATAAATAATTCTTTTTTTCAATAAGTTTTGTTTTGAAATAGTATATATATTTGAGAATTTATTATTTATAAAATTAATTTTTATAGTTATTTTTTCTTTAAATAAATAAAAATAAAATGAAACAAAATAATGAATTAGAATTTAAAGGTAATATTCAAATTCTAAATATGAAATTATATAGTAATAAGTGCAAAATTTGGAAAAAGTAAAGAATTTTTAGAAGATAAAAAAAAATGTTATTTTCAAATAATATTTACAAAAAATGTAAAAGAAAAACCGGAAATTATATCAACAAAAAAAATTAGATTAATAGATTCTTTAATGTTTTTTGAAAAAGAAATAATAGTATTGTAAATACATTATTAATTATAATATAGTAAAAATATAGATTTAAATAAAGACATAATATCAATAAACTTTGAAATAACAGGAGAAAATAATAAAACTTTTTCTTTAGTTACATTAAAAGTTTCTGATTTAGTAAAAAATGAAATAAAAGATGAAATATTTACAACATCATATAAAAGTTTTGCAAATATAAAATATGAATTAAAAGTTCCAAAAGATACTGAAATAGATAATAATAAAGAAAATCCAAAAAAATTAATTTTTAATAAAAATTTAAAAAAAGATGATGCATCATCTCCAAAAAATGATAAAAAATCAAAAATAAATTCTTTTTTATCAATATTTAGAAGTAGTCAAAAACATTTGACACCAAAAGTGACAAATAATAATAATTTAAATTTAAATATTGTACCATTAAAAATAAATGAGAATATAAAAGTCCCTAATACAGAAAAAAATTTGACTATTTCAAATACAAATTTAAATAATCAAAATAATTATGAAATTATAGAAAGTAAAATTCCATTTAATAAAAAGGATATAACTGATAATTTTGTTTTTGGAATAATAATTTGTGGATTAGATGAAAAAAATCTACAATATGTTGATGAATCTTCTTTATTTCAAGCATCATGTGGTCATGAGGAATGTTCAATTTTATCATCTTTGAAACCTTCAATTTTAAAATATTATTTAAATGAAAATAATAAAGATAATTGTGAAATTAATAATACTGTTTCTGATTTATGTTTTCCTTTAGGCATAAAATTATGTTATAAATGTAAAAAAATAAATAATAAATTTGAAAATATTCCTTTATCAAGCCTTTATTTTATGAATATAATTAATAATCAATTTGGTGATAAATTTTATATAATTACTCTGTATTATTTTAGAATTATTCAAAAAAAAAATTTTGAAAAAATATTTTCTATTGATCCTATCAATGAATATATGAAACATAATAATGAAATAAATCAAAATTTAAGTAATTCTGCTATTACTAAAAATTTCAATTCTTTAAATGAAATAATATTATATGATCATATTTGTATTCCTGAAAGTGTTTCTTTAATTTCAAAATATCCTTATTTTAGTCAAATGAATGAATGTTTAAAAAACATTATATCAATTCCAAAAGAAAAGACAAATTTAATAATTCAGACTATTATAAATGAAATATTGGTTCCTCCATCAAATTCTTTATTAGAATTTTTTTTACCTCATTCTTCAAAACCTTTAAAATTAAGATCTCCTTTTAATGAAAATAATGAATTATTATCTGATTTAAATTTATCAATAATCTTTAAATATTTTAAATTAGAAAAAATTGTAGAAATATTTAAAATTATTCTTTTAGAACAGAAAATACTTTTTATTTCAAATAATTTAAATTTATTATCAGAAATTTCATTTATATTTATTTCATTAATTTATCCTTTAAAATGGGTAGGAACTTATATTCCAATTTTATCAATTAAAACAATTGGATTTTTACAAAGTCCAGTTCCTTTTATAATGGGAATGGATAATAGTCTTTTAAATTTTTCAATTGAGAAAGGAATTTATTCATTTGATAATAAAGAAATTTCATTAATATATATTGAAGAAAATAAAGGAAAAAATAAAACAAAAATTAAAAGTAATATTGATATGCCTTCTAGAATTAATAATTTTTTAATTGATGAATTGAAATCTGTTCAAAAAATAATAAAAAATGGTTCATTAAATAATAATTTAATTAATGAAAAAATTCAATTAATTTTTCTTAAAGTTATGATAATTTTTATTGGAGAATATAAAAAATATGTTTATTATTCAGAAAATGATGATAAACCAATTTTTGATAAAGAAGGTTTAATTTCAAATTTTAAAATAGAAAATAAAGAAAGTAGAACATCGATAATTATAAATGAAATAATATCTACACAAAATTTTATGCAATTTTTAATTAATCAAAAGAAAAATTATTTTTTAAAAGAAGGATTCAATAAAGAAATTGAGATATATCAAATTGATGTAGTATCAGTAATTCAAAAAAATTTATCAAAAAATACTTCATTAAATAAAGTATTATCAAAAAAATCATTATCAAAAGCTAAAGAAAAAAAGGAAGATAATAATAGAAGATTAAGTTTACAAAAAGAAAATATTAATAATTCAAATGAAAATAATCATAATACAAGTTTTTTAAGTAATAATGCATCAAGAGACTCATTTAATTTTGTTAGTAATCAAAGAGATGCTATTTCTTTATTATCTGGAATTAATCCTTTTAGTAAATATAATAATAGTAATCAATTAATTAAAAAAATATCAAAACAATATTTATTATATCCTTATTTTTTTCCTAATAATTTATTAGTTTCTAATCTTGAAAAAAAACATATTGAAGATTATATTACTAATAATTTATCTAAAAAAAAAACAAATGATATTTCTTTAAATGAAGATCATTGTTATATTATTCCTTTTGAAAATAAAAAAATGAATTTCTCTGATAATTTAAAAAGTAAAAAAAAATATGTTATACCATCAAATGATGATTTTAATTTAAATAATGAAGAAAATGAAATTAAAGAAAATGAAGTTGATATTGAAAAAGATGAAAAGAAAATATTGCTAAATTTATTTAAAAATATATTTATTAAAAAAGTAGAAGAAATTGAAGATTTTTCTGAAATAATTAAAAAATATTTTTTAAAAGAAAAAATAAAAAAATATTTTTTAAATTTCCTTTTGTTTAAAATTAAATTACATCCTGAAAATTTAAATAAATTAATAGGAGAGAGTGAATTTAAATTCTTATTTAAAATAATTAAAAATATTTTTCAATTTCCATCATCTTCAAAAGATTATTTCATTGATAAAGGATATACAATAGTTTCTTTTTTATATTATAAATTTATTTTATTAAATAGAAAAGAAAGAAAAGAATATTTTATATATGAAGAAATAATAAAACAAGGAATTTATTGTCCTTCTTGGAGAAAAAGAGATTTTTGGGAATTTTTTATTGATGATGAAATAACAAAAAAAAAAGAATTTGAGTATTTATTTTGTTTAAAAAAAATTCATTCAATTATGAACAAAATAAACTTAACTTACTATTTCCAAAAAGAAATTTTGTTAAGTGATTTTATTATGAATATGGTAGGAGAAGATATTTATAATAAATTTGATTCATATTTTAATGGGGGTGAACAAAAAGAAAATACTGGATTTTTTATTTAAAAAGAATAAATAAGATATTCTTTATTTTAAATTTAATTTTTTATTTTATATAATTCATTTATTTAAATTGATTTTATTTTTTTATGGAAAAAGAAAAAATTCAAATACCAGACAAATTATATGAAAAAAATTCCAATGGAAAAATATTATATATAAGACATGGTCAAACAAATTATAATAAAAACTCAAATAAATCAAATTTAAATATTATGAAAATAAAACCTGAATATATAGATTGTGATTTAAATGAAAAAGGAATTGAACAAACAAATAAACTTTCAAATCAAATAATAAAATTAAAAATAGAACAAATTTATGTTTCGCCTTTATCAAGAGCTTTACATACTGCATTAATTTTATTTAAAAATCATCCTGAAAAAGATAATATAATAATAAAAATTCATCCTTTAATTACTGAAGTAATAAGTGGAGTTCATGGATTTGTTTTTGATATTCAAAATAGTAAAAAAATATATAATATGAATAGTGAAATTAAATTTGATTGGAGTATTTTTGATTCTTATTATAATAGTTTTATTGAACAAGATTTATTCTTTTTTAATTTTATTGATTGTTTTTCTGAAAAGAAATTAAAAGAAAAAAAAGAAAAAATTTATTCATTTTATGGTAAAGAAAATTTCAAAAATAAATTAGGAGAATTCTCTAAATTAGGAGTTGATTCTGGATTTAAAAGATTTGAAACACTTAATCATTTATTTAAAAGAAATTTAGAATTTAAAAAATTTTTATATGAAACACATAAAAATAATTTAAATGATCTTGATAAAAAAATAATAATTATAACACATTCTGCCTTTACACAAATAAGTACTAGTAAAAAAGCTTATTTAGGAGATTTAAAAAATATTTTCCCTAATGATTGTTGTAAAATGAATAATTGTGAAATTATTAGTATTTTTATTTAAATCTATAATTAATATTAAAATTATAAATTATTTTTTAAATTTACAAAAAAATATTAAAAATTGTGATATTTACTATTAATTCAAAAATTTCAACAAATCTAATTTTAAATAAATTATAAGTTTTTATGACAACATTTTTTTTTTTCATTAATTATAGAACTTCCATCAAGAATATAAGTTTTATCTTTATTTGTAATATCTAAATCAATTATTTGTTTAACAAAATTAATAATAGCATTATCAACATTTTTTCCATTTTTTGCACTTGTTTTATAATAACTTGCATCATTTTTATTACCAAATTGTATAACTTCATCATCATTAACTTCAATATTATTTTCTAAATCACATTTATTTCCAATTATCATAAAAGGAACTTTATCTCTTATATTATAAATTTCTTTAATCCAATTTTCTAAATTTTGAAAAGAAAATTTATTTGTTAAATCAAACATTAATAAAATTCCTTGAACTTTTAAATAATAATTTCTAGAAATACTTTTATATGCTTCTTGACCAGAAGTATCAAAAATTTGAACTTTATAAACTTTATTATCAATTGTAATATTTTTTACTTTTACATCAATTCCAATTGTAGCTTGATGTGATTCACTAAATTTATTTTCAGTAAATCTAAAAATAAAATTAGATTTACCTACATTTTGATCACCAATTAATAAAAGTTCAATAATATTTTCAAAATCTTCATTTATAAACATTTACACTTTTTTTATTTTAAATAAAGAAAAAATAAAAAATATAAAATATAAAATTTGAATAAAATAAAAAATAAAAAAATGGAAATTGATAAAGGAAAAAATAAAGAAGAAGGAATAAATGATTTTTTAGATGAAAAATTAGATAAATTAAAAAAAAGTGTTTTACAAGGAAGAGTAGTTAAAGGAATAAAACAAACAATAAAAGCAATTATGTCAGGAAAAGCCGAAGAAGTTTATTTATGTAAAAATAATAATCTTGGTGATAGATATAATTCAGTAATTACAAATTATGCTAAAGCATATATGGCTGGTAAAGAACCAATTATTATAAGTAATTTTTTAATATTAAGAGATATTGTTATGAATCAATATATTTCTAATACTTTAGATATTAAAGGTAAAAGAATTGGAAGAGATTTTAAAGAAAAAGGACCAAAATGCTATTGTGCTGCTATTGTTTTTAATTAAAATTTTTTTTATTAAATAAAAATGTTTTTATTTATTTAATTTTATTTAAAAAAAATAAAAAAATATTTTTTACTTTTAAGTTATATTATAATTTATTTAATTAAATATGTAATTATATAAAAATATAAATGACAGAAAGAATTGAAAGTATATTAGAACAACTTGAAAAAGATAAACAAATAATATCATATTTAAAAACAGCATATAAAGAAAAAACAGGAGAAGATATAAATATTCCAAATATAATGTCAAAAATAGAAGAAAGAGAAGATGAAGAATCAGAAAAATATCCAAATCAAAAATTTAACACATTTAAAGACAAAGTAACATCACTTAACTTACCTCAAAATGGAGTAAAAGAGCCAAAAAAAAAAATAGATAGACTACGTCAAAACTTAAGAAAATTAGATTTAAGTTACTTTGCAGGTAAATTTATAACAATAGACTTATTAAAGAAAATAATAGAAGGATTAAAAATAATAAAATGTGTAGAAGAAATAGATTTATCTCACAATGACTTAGATGATACATACATTCATGTAATAATAGAATTTATTTTAACACCAGGAGTAAAAAAAATAAATATAAGTCATAATAAAATAACACCTTCAGTATTAAAACCATTAATAAATTGTTTAAAAAATGTAAAAAATTTAGAATTTTTTGATATTAGTTATAACCCATTTAATACTGATCCAGCATGTTGTATTTTATTATGTCAAGCAATAAAAGGATGTGAAAAATTAAATCATTTAGGTGTTAACGATCATTCAAGAGAAAGTGCATTGAGATTAGTATCAACTCGTCCTACTATAACATCATTAAATTTAGATGATTCACGTTATAGAAGAAAAGTATGGGATATATTATCAAGATATTTTATTCATACTAAATATAATTTACAATATGTAAGTTTAAAATTTTGTTATATTGATTTTTACTTTGGTGTACCATTACTTGCAAAAGGTTTATCTAAAAATAGAACATTAATATCATTAAATTTATATAATACTGGATTAGATGATCCATCAGGAGAAATATTAATAAAGAGTATAATACATCATAGAAAATTAAAAAATTTAGATTTAGGAGGAAATCGTTTATCAACTAATTTTTGTTTAGCATTAAAAGAAGTTTTAAAAGTTAATACTGTATTAGAAAGAATAAATTTAGGTAAAAATAATAGAATTATTGATAGTAATTATAAATATATTGTTGAAGGATTAGTTGATAATCATTCTATTATATCTTTAGGTGATTTAATTGATACGAAAATTGGAGTTAAATTTAGAGAATGTACTGAAAAAATTATTCAATTAAATAAAACTTTTGTTAATAAAAGAGTTGAAAAAGAAAAAGAATTAAAATTAAAACAAGATACTGAAAGAAGTAAATCAAAAAAAAAAACTAATTTAACTCAACAAAGACCTTTATCTAGTACTAGAGAAGTAAAACAAACTACTCAAGTTAGAAGTTTTTCTAGAGGAAGAAATAGAAGTAAAAGTAAATCTCCTTCTCCTCAAAAAAATTTAAAGAAAAGTATTGTTGATGAAAATCCTGAACTTTCTAATTTAAGGACTTTTAATCATGATAGAAAAGATGAATTGTATAAAAGTGTTGAGATTAAAAAAAGTGATAAAAATGATAATGAATCTATTTATCCTGTTGATCAAAGTGTTATGGAAAATAATATGATTATTTCTTTGGAAAGGTATGATTTAGATAATTTAGCAAATTCAATGACTGGAGAGTAATAATTTTTTTTATTTTTTTTTAAATTATTTAATAAATAAGAAATTTAAGTTTTTGAAATTATATATTATTATTTAAAATATTATGTAAAAAGTATTTTTAATAATTGGTCGATTTTTATTTTTTTATTTATGTTTCAAAATTATCATATTTAATTATTTTTTAGAATCAAAAATATGGAAAAATATAAAATTAAAACATAAACTAATTCAAAATTAAAATATATTGTATATGAAATCTATAGAAATATATTAATAAAAGCATATTAAAACAATAATTTAAAAATTTAGTATTTTTTAATTTAATAAAAGAAAAATTGAATTTATAAAATTTGAAAAACTAACATTTATATGATAAGAATAATTTCTCTACTGTACTAAAAAAAATTTAAATAATTTGTTTTAAATATAATTAAAATTATTTTCTTTATATAATTTATAATAATTTAAAGTTTGTAAATTAAGATGTCAGATAAATTAGTTTCTGTTGAAGATATGATAAAATCAAATTATGGAAATCAACAAAATATAGAAGAAACAAATAAAATTTCATTTGAAGATTTTATAACTGACAAAATAATGAATAATCCAAATAAACAAAATGAAATAAATAAAGATGATTTGATAAAAGAAATAGAAACTAAAGTTGAAAATGGTAATAATTACAAAGATGAAATAAATTTATATTTTGGAGATAAAGAAAATATGAAAATAGGAGAATTACAAGAAATATTTAATCCAAAAGAAGAAGAAAAAGTAAATAAAGAAATTAAATTTGAAGATAAAAAACAAGAAGATATAGAGAATTATTATGGAAATTTAAGAGATACAATGAAAAATTATAATCAAGAAGAAGATAAAAAATCATCTTTACCTTCAATTGATTTAATTTATCCTCCATTACAAAAATCAACTGATTTAGATTTTTTATCAGAAGATTTACCAGAAGATAAAAATAGGGAAAAAATATTATCTACTAAAATGGAAGTAAATAGAAAACCAAATTATACTATTGATCCAGAATTATTTAATCAAATTAAAAATATTAAAAATAAAAGTGAAGAATCTTCTGTTATAAAACCAATTAATGAATTTGCTGAATATGAAGATAAAGATAAACAATATAATATATTTGAAGGAAAAAATTTTAGTTCTAGAGGGAAATATAATAGTATTGAAAAGAAAAAAAAACCACTTTATAATGATAGTGAATTAGATAAATTTGTTGCTGTTAATTTTGATCTTCATAATGTTGTTTTACCAATGAATCACAAAAAAGATGAAATTCAAGGAAAAGGAAATCAAGATGCAATTTCAAAAGGAATTGAAAATATTAAAAATAAAAATAAATATCAAAATATTGAGTATAATAATAGGAATATTAATAATTTTTATCCAAAAGATTATAATGATGATTATTTCTTTTCTTTATATAAAGATTTTTCTAATCAAAATAAATCACTTTCTGTTTTAGATAATAAAATAATGAAAATTACAAATAAACAAAAAGAAAGTTTAGGTATTTTAAATAATAATTCTCAAACTCAACCAAATGTTTTATTAAATAGAATGAAAAATAATAGTGGTTATAATACAAATAGATATAATAATAATAATAATTTATATGAAAAATATGGAGTTAATCAAATTAATATAAATACTGATAATTATTTACATGAATATAAACCTAAAGATTATAATATTAGAGATCCAAAAGAAAAACAAAAATATATTGAAAGTTTGAAAAATGAATTAAAACAATTTGCTATTAACAAAGATAAACAAAAGGAATCTAGAGATAAAAATTCTGGTTTTAATGAAGTTGATGAAAGATTACAAAAATTATATAAAATGAATAATTTAGAACCAAAATTAAATGAGAATAACAATGAAAATAAAGTAGATGATAATATTGATAATAAAATTGAAAGTTTAACCGAAAAAATAAGAAATATTAAAGATGTAAATGATAAATTTCAAAATGATGATTCAAAAAAGGAAGAACAAAAATTAAATGATATAGAAAAAAAAGAAATAAATAAACCAGAAAAAAAAGAAGAAAAAGAATTAAGTAATTTACTAAAACATGATGAAAATAAGGTCGAAATAAATGAAGGAAATAATAAAAAAATGGATGAAGAAAATAATTTAAATAAAAATGAAGAAAATAATTTAAATGAAAATGAAGATAATAATTTAAATATAAATGAAGAAAATAATAAAGAAATAAATGAAGAAAATAATGAAGAAAAAAAAGAAGAAAATAATTTAGAAATAAATGAAGAAAATAATGAAGAAAAAAAAGAAGAAAATAATTTAGAAATAAATGAAGAAAATAATGAAGAAAAAAAAGAAGAAAATGAACCCAAAAAAGACT
>JAEEGK010015146.1_pt1 | contig 17148 bp, 12 predicted proteins | sample 8958771 | NCBI WGS metagenome assembly JAEEGK01 (sample SAMN16246547, study PRJNA631951) | gut metagenome | biome: gut microbiome; feature: rumen; material: SC-attached | host: Bos | place: Iran: Karaj | collected 2018-10
AAAAATCAAAAAAAAAAAATAAAAAGGAGAAAAAAAGAAATGAAATCCAAAAAAAAAAAGAAGAAGAATTAAAGAAAACAAAAATTGAAGAACAAAAAAAAAAAGAAGAAGAATTAAAGAAAAAACAAAATGTAGAACTAATAAAAGAAGGGAATAATAATATTAAAGTAATACATAAAGAAGGAAATACAGTTGAAATTATATTTAATGATGAAGAATATGATACAAAAAATCCAAATGAAAACAAGAAAAAAAAAAGTCATAAAAAGAATTTAAAAAAGAAAAAAAAAAAATAAAATAAAAAAGGAAATGATATTTTAATTAAAAATGAAAAAAAAATTAAATAATATTTATTATATAATAAATTTTAATTTAAATTTTCATATTTAATTTATTTTTAATAAAAGAAATCAAATAATTATGAAAATAAATAAATAAATGTTTCAAATTGTTTTACTTGATAGAAGAACTCAAGAACCAAATGAAAAACAAAGAGAAATGAATAATGTTTTAGATTCAATAGAAACAGGAAATTGGGAATATATAAAAACAGTATATTTTAGATATAAATATCATTTTAAAGATATTGTAGATATAGATGGAAAAAATGCATTTTTTTATTGTTTTAAAATAGAAAATGAAGAACTTTGTTTACAAATTTTTTCACATTTATGTGAATTAAAAATAAACCTTTATCAAAAAGATAAAATGGAAACTACATGTTTATTTTTTGCTACAGAAGAAGGAAAACTTAATTTAGTAAAATTTTTAGTTAATGAAATGGAAATGAATGTAAATGATATTGATAGAGATGGTAAAAGTTTAATGTTTTATGCTGTAAAAAGTAATCAAATTGATTTAATTAAATTTTTATTTGAAAAAAAATGTAATATTAATATTGAAGATAATAAAGGACAAAATTGCTTATTTCCTGCAATTCAAAAAGGAAATTTGGAAATTATAAAATTTTTAATTGAAAATGGAATTTCAATTAATAAAGTTGATAATAGTAAAAATACTCCATTAACAATTGCAATTAAATGTAATGATATGAAAATAATTGAATATTTAATTGATAATGGTGCATATGAATATACTAAAAAATATAATAAATCTGGAATTTATTCTAAAAAAACTAGATTAAGTGAAGAAGATAATAAAAAATTAAAAGAAAAAAATGAAACTGAAAAAATAATGAAAATTCAACAACAAAGAAAATATTTATTAGTTCATATTGATGATAAAGGAGAAAAAACAAAATTAAATTCTGATGATATTAAAAATTTAAAATTAAATTATCCAAAAATTGGAAAATTATTAGATGATAAAGATTATTTATTAAATGAAGTATATTCATTAAATAAAGAACTTTTATTTTATGAAAGTTGGGAACCAGAAGCATTAAAAGTAATAAATGAATTATTAAAATTACCAGAAACAGAAATTTTTAAATATCCAGTTGATCCAATTGAAAATAATGTTCCAAATTATTATGAAGTTATTAAAAAACCTATGGATTTTTCATCAATTAAAAAAAAAATTCGGAGAAGACAATATACAAATTTTAAAGAATTTTGCTTTGATGTTGATTTAATTTTTGATAATTGTTTTAAGTTTAATGGTGAATTTAGTGAAGTTGGTAGAATGGGAAGTATTGTTAAAAGAGAATTTATGAGATTATTAAATGAATATAAAATGGATAAATTTGTATAATTAATTTTACTTATTTTTTTTAAATATTAAATATTATTAATAAATAATAAAATGAATAGTTATAATAGAAATAAAAATAAAGAATTAAAAAATCCTTTTATAAATCCAAATAATGAAATTAAGATAAGTGAAAATACTGATGTACATGAATCAATTAATTTTATTAGTGATTTATTTTTAAAACAAAATTATAATACCATTTATATTTCAGGGTTAAATAAAGCAATTAAAAAAGTAGTTTTAATTACTGAAATAATTAAATCTAAAATTCCAGGATTACATCAAATTACAAATATAAATTCATTAGAGAGTAATAAAAATGATGAAAATGTTGATAATAAAATAATACCAAGATTATCAATAACATTAACATTTATTGAACCATCAGAAGAAGAAAAAAAAGATTTAGGATATCAAAAACCAATAAGTATAGGTTTAATAAGTGAATTATCTAAAATACATAATTTAAATAATAATTATTAATTCATTTTATATTAATTTTATAAATTTAAATCTATTTGAAATAAAGATGAAACAGGTCTATGATCAGAAATTCTAATATCAATATCATCATAAAATATTTGTGTAATATTATTACCTTTACTATTTCCATATAAAATTCTATCAGTCCATGCTGGACATCTTTTTTGTAAATTATATTTATTTGTATTTTTAATATATTTATATGTTGGGAAAAAACCTATTTTTCCTTCTTTTAATGCTTTTATTTGATCTAATAAATTATTTAATTCATCTAAAGATATTAAAATATCTTTTTTTTCAAATAATTCATCTTTTTCAATTGATACTGATTTTGAAATTTGGTTTTTATTAATTTCAATTCTAAAATTTAAATCTCCAAAAATAAAATAATAATCATTTGAATTATATTTTGGCTTTTTAGAAGATGAAATATTACTTGTTAAAATACTAGTTAATTCATTTTTTCTTTGATTAAAATTTTCTTTTGATTCTCCTGCACAAAAATGTCCAGTTGTAAAACAAAAATATTTATTATTATAACAAAATTGTAACATACAATATCCTTTATTTCCACTTAATCCAATAAATCCAGTTTTACAATTTGAATCTATAATTTCTGAAATAAATGGAATTAATGGACTTTTTACATAAAATAAAAATAATAAACCTACCATAGTTTGTTTATATATTAATTGATATCCAAATTTTGTAAATAAAATTGTTGATATTTTTTCTGTTATAGTTTTTACAATTGAAAAATTTGATTTAAAGATTATATTTGAAATATTTAATTCAACAATTTCTTGTAATCCAATACAATAAAAATCAGGTGAAAAATCATTTGAAAAATATTCAATATATTTTTTAGGAAATAATAAATTTTCCAAATTAAAATTTGTAAAATCATTGTGTGCTGCTAAATTAAAAGTAAGAATATAAATAGTTAAATTATTAGAATTAAATATTGAATGATTAATTTGGTCAAATTTTGTAATTTCAGGAATTTTTTCTTCATCAAATAAATCTTTCGATTCTTTTTTCTTTAATATATTATTAAAATTGGAAATAATTTTGTTTAATTGTTCTTCAAAATTTATTCTTTTTATTAATTCTTTATTAGTTAATTTTTTTGATTTTTCTTGATTGAAAAAATTATATGAAGTATTTTCTTCAACTTCATAATTTTTAAAACATAATAGAATATTTTGAATAATAAATATTTTAAGTATTGATATCATTTCTTCATATCCTGATGTTACTATAATACAATTATTTTTTTGCTTTGAATTTTTTCCATTATAAAATGAAGGAGTAAAGTAATTATTTGATTTTTTATAATTATAATTAATATTATATAAATAATCAAATGGTATATCTTTTGATTTTTCGTTTACTTCAAGTGTTAAATTTTCTTCTTTAATTTGGTCTTCAAATAAATCTAAATTATCTGAAAGAAAAATATTTGATTTTATATTTAATAAATGTTGTGTTATATAATTAAATTTATTTGATAAATTATGATTATAAGAAGTAAAAAATGTTAAACTATATTTATCCCCATTACTTAAAGTAAATATTATTTTATTTTTATAAATTTCATTATCTTTTATATATAGGTTTTTTTTTGAAATAAAATAAAACAAAAAGTCTTGTCCATTTAAAATACTTTTAAAAAAACTAATATATCCTTGAATACATTTAGAATAAAAATATTGTAATTTATGATTAATATCTTCGAAAAAAGCTTGTAACATATCTACATTATATAAATAATTAATATCATTATATATAATATTATTAATTGAATTCTGTGAAGTTGATAAATCTAATATATTAGAAAAATATATAGAAGAATTAATGATTGATTGGGAAAAACTATTAAATTTTTTTTCAATTTCTTCTTTGATTTTAATATTAGTTTCTTTATTTAATATATAATATTTTAATTTTTTAATTATAAAAAATTGTTCTAATTTCCTTGTACAATCTAATGCTTTTTCAATTAATATTAGACAAGGTATTGAACATATATTTATTATTCCCATAATTCCAAAAAATAAATTTTCATTATTAATTAAAATAACTTTTGAAGTTTGCTCATTTAATAAAATAATTTGAGCATTTATTTTAGAAATTGAAATTATCAATTGTATTTTTAAATTTTTAATATAAATATAATTTTCATCTTCAGAAAGAGCAAAAATAGCAGACATTTTAATTTTCAATTATTTCAATAATGTAATAATGAATTATGTATTTATTTAAATTTAAAGAAAAAAATATATAAAAGAAAAAAAAAATTTAATTAATTTTTGGATTATTAAAAAAAATTTATAAAACTATTTACTTTATTTACAATTCGTCATTTTATTTTTATGACATAATAAAAACAATTTTTAAAATTAAATGTTTTGATTAAGATATTTTTTTTAAAGTAAAAATGGGACAAACTCAGTTTATTCCAATTAAATGTGGTGTATTTATAGGAGAGAAAAAAAAAGGAGAAACTCAAATAATAAGAAATCCAACTTATGCTAATATTGAACCACTTCCATCAACAATAGAAGAAGGTTTAGATACATTATATAAAATTTTTGAAAAAACAGTAAAAAAATATCCAAATAAAATTGGTTTAGGAAATAGAGAAAGACTATCAAAAGATGAATATGGAGAATATAAATATAAAACATATAAAGAAATTGAGACAGAAGTAATTGAATATGCAACTGGTATTTCATTATTAAATTTATGTCCTGAAGTTAAATGTAAATCTGGAGATATTTTTAAATTTTTAGGAATATATTCTAGAAATAGAGAAGAATGGATGATTAGTGATATTGCTTCTCATATGAATTCTGTATCTATTGTTACTTTATATGATACTTTAGGAGATGATACTATTGAATTCATTTTATCTGAGACTAATTTAGAGACTATTGCAATGGAAACTGTAAATTTAAGTAAAATTACTAAAATTGCTGAAGAAAAAAAAATATATAATTTAAAAAATTTAATATTATTTGATGATGATATGAAAGAAGAAATAGAAAAAGCTAAAAAATATTTTAATATTTATACATTTAATGAAATTTTAGAAAAAGGTAGAACAGGTAAAGTAGAATTTACAAATTGTAAACCAGATACATTAGCAATGTTATCATATACAAGTGGAACAACAGGAATACCAAAAGGAACAATGTTAACTCATTCACAAATGGCATCTCAATTATTAGGATTAAAAAATGTAGGATTTGATTTAACAGAAAATGAATTATATATAAGTTTTCTTCCTTTAGCTCATGCATTTGAAAGAGTAATAAATACATATTGTATGTATTTAGGTGCAACAGTAGCTTTTTATTCAGGAAGTCCAAAGAGATTAATGGAAGATTGTCAAAAATGCAAACCAACAGTTTTTGTTTGTGTTCCTAGAATTGCATTAAGAATATATGAAGGTGTTATGGATAAAGTAAATAAATCAAATATTATTTCAAAAAATTTATTTGATATTGCATTAAAGGAAAAATTAGTTAATTTATATAAAACAGGTTCATTTACTCATAAATTATGGGATAAAACAGTATTTAAACAAATAAGAGAATCAATTGGTGGAAGATGTAGATTATTTGTTATCGGAGGTGCACCAATTTCAAGTGAAATATGTGAAAAATTAAAATGTTTTTTATCATGTCCTTTACTTTTAGGTTATGGTCAAACTGAAACTTGTGGTGCATCAATGATACAAAGTAGTTTAGATAATCATTATTATGGTCCTGGTGGTCCAATTGCATCAGTAGAAATTAAATTAGTAGATATTCCTGAATTAGATTATAGAACTGATGATATAAATCCAATTACAAAATTATATGAACCAAAAGGTGAAATTTGTGTAAGAGGACCTGCAGTATTTAAAAAATATTTAAATGATGAAGAAAATACAAAGAAATCTTTTGATGAAGATGGTTGGTTACATTCTGGTGATATTGGTGTTATTGATATTACAAGAGGAAATGAAATTAAAATTATTGATAGAGTTAAAAGTATTTTTAAATTATCTCAAGGAGAATATATTGCTCCTGAAAAAATTGAAAATATACTTTCATTATGTAAATATGTTTCACAAATTTATGTTACTGGAATTTCTACTGAAAATTTTATTGTTGCTGTTATTGTTCCTTCTATTAAAGAATGCTTAGATTTTCTTAAAGAAAAAGGAATTAATTGTGATGAAAGTAATGTTGAAAATCATTTCAAAGATGAAAATTTACTTAAAGAAATTATTAATGATATGGATAAAATTGGAAGAAAAAATGGTTTAAAAGGATTTGAAATTGTTAAAAAAATTATTTTATTTAAAGAGGGTTTTACAATTGAAAATGATTTTATTACTCCAACTTTAAAATTAAAAAGACATAATTTAAAAAAGAGATTTAATAATGAAATTTTAGAATTGTATAAAGAATAAATGACATATTAAATTTTAAAAACAAAAAATTCATTTTAATATTATAATATTATTTTTTTATAATTTAAAAAACTTGCTTCTCAAAACAATATTTTATATTCAAAAATCAAATAAAAATTGAACATAAACATTTAATTATTAAATAATATAAAAAAACTTTAACCACAAGGATTAAAAGTTCCCATTTTACTTTGACATCTTGGACAAACATGCAGAACAGTATAACATGTATGTTCTTTAAGATTATAAACAGTATAACAATAATAACAAGGAGCACAAAATATACAAAGTATTAAATTTTTTTTATTGATTGATTTAATTATTGATGTATCACCCTCAAATCCACATGCTTTACATTTTATAAATTGAGGTTGAGCTCTCCATGAATAATTTCCTTCTCCTTCACCTGACATTAATTGATTTTGTGTAAAAGAATTAATTTGTTCCATTTAATTAAATTAAATAATTTGTAGATATTCAAATAATATATTCTTTATTTAATTTTATTTAAATTTTTTTATTAATAAGTAATATACTTTTTTTTTGTTAGAAATAGTTTATTTAAAATTAATATTTTTTTTATCAATTTTAAGATATTCTAATTCTATTATTTTTATTCGAAAAAAAACACAAAAAATTAATATTTTAATAATTTAAAGTGAGCTATTCGAAGTTAAATTAACAAATAATATTTTTTATAAAAATATCAATCATAATTAATTTTTCTTTAATGGTTTTTTAAAAATTAATTTTCAATTTTAAAATAAATTGTTTAATATGAATTATTTAATTTTTTTTTAAAATATTGTTTATAAATAAAAAAAGCCCGCCACTTCTTTATGATTCCATAAAGGAACAACTTGATTACATAATTCTAAATCAAAATCACTTTGTAATACAATATTATCAACATATTCAATTGATTTATCACTTTCAACTTTTCCAATTATTTTTAAATAAGTTCCTTCTTCAAATTTTTGATTAAAACCATTTATAAGAATTTCAACATTAGTTGATGGATTAACAAGTAATGAAAGTGTATTATTATTAATACTTTGAACTTTACCATGAATTATAACATATTGTTTAATAAAATTTTGAATATTAGTATCATTTACTAAAGGTAAAGGACTTTTCCAATAATCCACTGAAGACATTTTTTTTTGTTTCTTTATTTTTTTTTGTTTTTTCGATTAAATATTAAAATTATTTTTTTTTATTTTTTTTAATTAACAACTAATTTAAATTTATATTTATAATTTTGATTTATTATTTTTTATAAATTCATTTATTGCAGATTTTATTATTTTTTTACTTTGTATATTTTGATTTTTATTTTTTGTTCTATATGCTTTAATAAAATCAATTGAAATTTGATTTTCACATTTATCATTGGAATTTTTTGATGACTATGATTTGAATTTCTACTAATACAAGTTCTTGTACTATCTTCACTATATTTTTTTCTGTCATCTAATTTTTTAAATAAAAATTTTTTTGGTGATAAAACATAACTTCCATTTTTAATATTTACAAATGAATTACTTTTTTTATTTGAACTATTTAATCTTTTTCTTGATTGATTTGAATATAAATTTAAAGGTGATTTAATAAGTGAAGAGGATATACTCGAATAATGATTATTTTTTTTAAATAAAACACTTTTTTTTTTAAAAATTTTATTAATGTTAAGATATAAATTTGTTGATATTGTTAATTTTCCTCCTTTATGTAAATTCATACTTTTACTATTATTATGTTTTAATTTGAAATTTTTGTTTTCTTTAAATTTATATAAGTTAAACGGAGTTGTAGATAAATCATTATATGAATTTATAACAAATTTATTTGGGGAAATAAGAATTGATTCTTTTATTTTTGATAAAACATATTTGTGATTTTTTACTTTTTTTTTAGTACGTTTAATATTATTTGAAAAATATTTTAAATTTAAATTACTTAAATCATTTTTTAATTTTTGTTTTTTTGATTTTTTTATTATTATTTCAGATTTTTTTTTATCTAATAAATCAATAAATTTTTTTTTTATTGTATTTGAATCATCAAAAGAAATATTATTTATTTTACTAATACCATAAAAAGAACTAATATCTTCATTATCATTTATTAATCTTTTTACATAATGTTTTTTTTCATTTGATTGATTTGTTTCTAATTTTTCATTTTCAATTTCTTTTATTATATTAGTGCTAAATATTCGATGAATTGGAAAATTATTTAAATTGTAATTGTTTACTTTTTCATTTTCTCTAAATTTTTCGTAATAAAAAATTTCAGCAGCTTTTTCCATATTATGTATTAAAATTTTATGAGAAAATTTTTCAAGAATATAAGGTTTACAAAAAAATTTTAAATAATTTTTATAATAATCATAATATAATGGAATATTATGATATGAATCTTTTAATTTATATATTTTTTCAATATATTCTTTCTCATCATATACTATTTTTGATTCAGTTAAATAAAGATTTGCTTTTCCTTTTTTATTTTGAATTAATGAATTAATTATACATGAATTAAAATCATTTTGAATATGATTTAATTTACTATATAAAATATATTTACTGATTAAAGGTAATAAATTTTTATAATCTAATTTTTTAAACATATTGTAATTTAAATTTTTTTTATTTTCTATAGAAGTATTTCTTGTCTTTTTATGTTTTTTATTATTACTTTTATTAAAAATATCTATATATGTTAAAGTGGATGAAGTCATAATTGGAGTTTTTCTTTTTTTTAAATTATTAGAATTTAGCATCAATTATTTGAACTATTTAAAAAAATAATTCATTATTTTAATAAAAGTGAATAAATTAAAAAACATTTAATATATAAAAATTAAAATTAAAAAATTAATTATCAATTTGAGAAAAGAACTTAGAATGAAATCTTGAAACTTTTGATAAATTATTTTTTGAATTATTATTAAAATTAATACTATTACTATTGATTGTATTTTGTAAATTATTTTTACCAGTTACAGAAAAAATTTTTGAACCACCTTCTTGAGAAGCAGTTCTTGTTAATTGTCTTTTTTGTTTTAAACCAAAAAAATCTTTACGAGTTAATCTATAATTATTTCCTTTATTGTTATTTTCATTTTCATATAATGATGAAGTTGAATTATCTAAAGAATGTGGTCGTTTTTTTTTCTCTTTATTTAAATTTAATTCTTTTAAAATTTCATTTGATATTTGTTCAAAATAATTATTTTTTATTTTAGAATATTCATATTTTAAATTTGATGTATTAATTAAAATATTATTTTCTAAATCTTCTTCTTTATTTATTTTTGTTATCATTTGATTAAATAATTCTAATTGAGCAATATTTAATTGTGATAATTTTTCATTTAATTGATTTTCTTTTTGTTCTATTATTTCTTGTCTATTATTTAATTCTTCTGTTTTTGTGTTTAATAAGTCTTTAAGTAAATTTAAATTTTGGAATATTTTTTTATTTTTTTGATTATTTAAAGTACCAAATAATTCATTATAATATAAATCAATTTCATTATCTAGATTATTTATTTCATTATCATAATCTTGAAGAGTTTTTATTAAAAATTCTTTTTTTTTCTTTGTAGATATATAAAATGTATCTGTAATGTTTTGTTTTCTATTTAATTCTTCATTTAATAATTTTAATGTAGTAATTCTTTGTAAAAGCTCTTTTTCAATTTGATAATTTTGCATTTTTATTATTGACTAAAAAATTTAAAATAATTTGAAAAAAATTAAAATTATAAAGTATTATTTATTTAATACATATAAATAAAATTTTAAAATTAAAATTAAAAACAATTAAATAAATAATGATATACCTATACTATTTATATTAGCAAAATTATTTTATTCTAATAATTTGTCTTAATTCTTTTATGAGAAAAATGATATTTATGTTCATTTTCACTTGACTTACCTCTTATTTTTATATCTTCAGAAACATCATCTCCAAATAAATCAATTTCAGCAATTGGAATATTTTTTTTCTTTTTCTCTTTTAATTTTTTAATAATATTTTTATTAGGATTATTATTATTTATTTTACTAGTAATATTTATATTTAATAAAATATTAGAAGAATTTTTTTGTTGTGTTTTGAATTTAATATTTTTTGGTTTTATTAATTGTTGAATTTTTTTAATTTGAGAATTATTTGGAATTTCACTAATTGCTCTTTGCTTAATTATTTTATTAGGAGAGGTAACTTTAATATTTGTTTTATCTTCAGATAATGTTGAATGTATTGAAGTTTTTGATGTTTTTAATGAACTATCAATTTTATTATGAAAAAAATTATTTTTTTTCTTTGTTTTATTTTCTGAATAATTTATTTGTGGTTTTATCTTTATTGGTTTTTCTTTTTTAACATTTCTATTTTGTATATCTTTAATTCCTCTTGGAGTAGTTTTAATATTTTTTTTCATTTTTAAATTATCAATTAATTCATATTGTTTATTTCTTCTTTTTTCATGATTTGAATAACCTAAATTTTGATAATACATTTTTGCTTTTAATCTTAAAAGTGTTTTAATAAAATCAACATTTTCATTTCTTAATCTTTCATAAATATCATTATCTAAACCATTAAAAGGATTTATATAAGATTTTGTTTCTTCACTTGAAGTAACAAAAGAACCAAAAACTTTTTTATTTCTTACTCTATTTATTTCATCATGTAAATCATCTGTATCAATATTTATTTTTCCAACTCTAAGTAAAGAAGAAGAATTTGAATTTGCTATTTTTTTTATTGGTTTTTTTGGAGAAAAATATAAATGTTTTTGTGATAAATTCCCATCAGATAATAATTCCATTGATCTTTTATAATTATTTTTTTTAAATATAAAAATAAAATACAAAAAACAAAAAAAAATTTAATTTTAAAATAATTCAAAATATAATATTGAAAAGTATTTTATATTACTTATTAAAAAAGTATGCATAATCCGGGAATCGAACACGGGTTCTCAGCTTGGGAAGCTGCTGTCCTACCACTAGACTAATTATGCTTATTACAAATTTTAATTTAAAAATATGTTTAAAATTCAATAAAGTTTTTTTTAAGAGTAAAAGTAAACAAAAATAATTTTTTTATTTTTTTTAAATTAAAAATAATTGTTTTGAAGAAAGATTAATGCATGAGTAAAAATATTATTTTATATAAGAAAATAAAATATTTATAATAATATATACAAAAAATATTTATATTAAAAAGTAAATTATTTTTTAAATTAATGTCTGATTCAGAACAAAAAGAAATTAAAGAAAATACAATAGTTCTTCATAAATTACCTCCTTTAACAACAAAAAAACCAATACAAACTTTACCAATTAATTCACCAATTAGAACAAGAAATGCACTTCATCATGGAATAATGAGTCCATTAACTAGTAGAGAAATAATTGAAGAAAATACAACAAATGAAATTTCAACTTATGAAAATTCAAAAGTAAAAACATCAATAAATAATACAGGATCAAATACTATTACAAAATCACCATCAACAGAAATTTTAAAATTAAAGAGATTTAATTCTCCAATTAGAACAAAAAAACCAATTAATACAAATTCTGATAGGTTTGCTCCAAAAATTTCAAAAATAAAAACTAATAATAATAAAAAAATTAGAACAGATAGAAATGGAACAGAAATAAATCATAAAAATAAAAAATTAGTTAAAGTAACTTTTATTGATCAAGTTGATTCAGTTCCTTTTACTGATATTGTTGAAATTGAAAGTGTTAAAAAGTATAATTATGTAATGGGATTACCTGAACAAGATTTATATGTTAGAGATACTTGTTGTAGAGGATGTATTATTATTTAGCAATTATTATTTCTCATTCTTTATAATTATTATTTATATATTTTAATCTTTATTTTTTTTTTTCTATTTTGAGTAATATTAAATTTAGAATCTATAATTTTTCTAGTTTATATCATTTAAAAATATAATTTAATTTAATTTTTATTTATTTTATTTTCTTTCTCTAATTAAAAGTCTATAAGGTCTTACACTATTAATATTTCCATCACAAATCCAATAATCTCTATGAGAATTTGAAATTCTCAAAGTTTCTGGATTTACTTTAAATTGTAAAACTACAGAATATTTCTTTCCATCAATATTTAAAATAGCACTATAAGATTCAGCAACAGCAATATTAGGAGTTAAATAAACACCTTTTCCACAAACTTTATATCTTAGTTTAGTATTAACATTTATGTTAGGATGATGAGCACAAGCTTGACCAGAACCAACTTTAAGATTAGTTTTATAAATATTTTCAACAATTTCTAAAATTTTATTATTTTGATTTATTGCTCTTGCAGTACCATGATATGCAATTGCCCATTCACCAGGATTACCATTGCATTTTAACCAAGTTTCATCACCATTATCATAATGATGATATATATCAAATTCATAACTAGTCCATCCTATTGGAGGAGAATAATTTTGTCCTCCTATTATTTTTGGTTGTTCTTCATTTCCAACCACATTAACTTCTAAATTAAATACACTAATATCATTTATATATGGAATTAACAAATTTATAGGAAAATTTGCTTTTGATTCATCTTCCATAAAAAATAATTTTGTTGATTGTAAAAATTTTAGTAATTGAGTATAATAATCTTTATTTCCATTTGATGCATGTAATACTTTTACTACTGATGAAACTACTGGTCTACTTAATTGAATTATATCTGGATTTTGTAATATTAAAATTATATTTTGCATAACTGGCTCTGAATAATTATCATCTACTTCTTCTCTTAAATCTATTAATTTTGTTAATGAATTTACTACATTTTCTCTATCTAAACTTTCACAATATATATATACTAATTGTTCATATGATTTATATGTCCATAATTTTGTTTGATAATTTTTTCTTTCAGTATCTATTATTTCTTCATAATATTTTATTTTTTCATTGTAATTTTTTTCATTTTGTGCTAATACAAATAGATTCTCTAATATATCTTCTATTTCAATTTTTACTGTTGTTTGTTCATTCAATAAAAATTGATTAATGTCAAAATTATCATTATTATTAGAATTTTCTTGAAAATCATAAAGATCAAAATTATTGTTGAAATTATTTTGATTATTATTATTATTATTGAAATTATTTTGATTATTATTATTATTATTGAAATTATTTTGATTATTATTATTATTGTTGAAATTATTTTGATTATTATTATTATTATTGAAATTATTTTGATTATTATTATTAAAATTATTATTATTATTATTGTTGAAATTATTTTGATTATTATTATATCCCATATCATCTATTTCCCTCATTGGATAATTATTATTTCCTTGTTGATGAGATTCCAATGCTATATTTATCATTTCAGATGGCATATAATCTTCCAAATAGTCATAAAGACTTTCTTCATTTTCATAATTATTATTTTCAGGATTAAATTCATTTATATTGTTATTGTTATCATTATTTTCATAATCTACATTATTTCTATTAAAAATTGAAAACTCCATTTTTTTTTTGCAAAAAAATTAAATAATGTATATTAATTATAAAAAAATTAAATAATATTTTATAGAAATAAATAATTTAACTCCAAATTTTAATAGTCTTATCTTGAGAAGCTGTTACTAATCTTCCATCATGTAATACATCAATAGACATAATCCCAGTTAAATGTGCATTTTCCATTGTAGTTTTTAAAACAATATGATTTCTTGAAATTTTCCATTCTTTTAAATTTCCATTCCAATCTCCAGTAATTAATCTATCATTTAAAATAATAAAACAGTTTAAATAATTTGATTTTAAAGTATTAATTTTATTAACAATTGTATATTTATTAATATTTACAATTGTCATTTGATCATTTCCAAAAACACATAATAAATTATTTGATATCATTTTCAAAGAATGATTCCAAGGTGTAATATTTAATTTATTCATTTTTCCATTAATAATATGAGTATTAAAATCATAAAAAAATAAAAATCCATTATAAGCAGAACAAGCACAAATTTCATTTTCTCTTATTTCAATAACATCATGAATCATATCTCTAAATTCATTTACAATAATATAATTTGGATTATAATGATTATCATAATTTATTATTGTTTTATCTAAAGAACAAGAAACTAAATCACCATTTGTCATTTCAATTACTTTATAAATTGGTTTTTCATGTGATTTTACAGTATGAATTAAATGAAATGAATTATTTGAAATATTATAAAAATGAATATAACCATCTTCAGAACAAGAAATAAAAGTACCATTTTTTAATTGAGTTATATAAATTATACTATTTGTCTTTTCTTTTATTGAAATATCAATTGTAAAATATGTTGAATTATAAATAAAAATTTTACAATCACATCCTGATGATGCTATTCTTCCATCTGATAAAATACATAAACAATTTGGATTTTGATTATGAAATTTTAATATATCTGATTTTGTTATATTTGCTAAAATTAATGAATCAGTTAATAGAATTGGTTTTTGCATTTATAAAAAAAATTAATTAATATAATTAATTATTTTTATATTTTTAATTTTATATATATTATATTTATTATTTAATTTCCTTCTTCTTCTTCTTCCTCATCATCTTCTGAATAATTTAATATTGTTCTTGGAGTTCTTAATGTTACTATTTCTCTTTCACTATTCATTTCTTCTTTATTTTCTTCATTTTTTTCTGTATTTTCTTCTTTTTTCTCTTCTTTATTTTCTTTTTTATTTTCATTTGTATTTTCTTTTTTATTCTCTTCTTCTTTATTCTCTTCTTTATTTTCTTCTTTATTTTCATTTGTATTTTCTTTGTTCTCTTCTTTTTCTTTTTCTATTATATTTTCTTCTTTTTCATTTTCATTTAATTCTTTATTTTGTTCATTAATATTGCTATCTTTTTTTTCAAATTCAATTTTGAATTCCTCAGAAAAATAATTATTATCTTCAACAAAATAATTTTTATTTTCTAAATTATCTTCAATTTTATCTTGTATATCCTTGATATTTATTCCTTCAAACAATTTATTAATTACCTTATTACTTTGATTTAAAATAAAACAAAATTTATTTATATCGTCATCTTTGGCTAATACTTCTTTTTCATTATTAATAATCTTTTTTAATACTTTAGCTAATGCTATTTTCACATCCAAAATCTTATCCTTCATAACGATTATTTCAATAATATTTTTTATTTCTTTATTATAGAAATCTTTATCTTGAAAAAATATTGGTAAGAATTTAATTAAGTTAATTCTAATTTTGAATTTTTTGTGAAAAGCGCAATTTTTTATTGTTTTAATAATTTGTTCTTTTTTATAATTTTGTTGGTATAAATATAGTAATAGAGTCGCTAATACTTTAGAACTGGTTTTTCTTACTTTGTAATATTTATCCAAAGAAAATGAGATGCATTGTGGTAAAATTGAATTATATATAATATCATTATCGTATAAATTATAATAGCATAAAATCCCTTCTATGACATTTAATTTATTTTTCCAATTTAAAAAATTGAAATTTCTTACTTTATTTCCAGTGTTATCTATAAATATAGAAACAGGCTCGAAATATTTATAATATCTTTCTTTCACTTTTTTATCAACTTTAATTAAAATTTGTGGTAAATTTTTTATCGCTAATTTTTGCTCATAATTATCATTACTTTCTAAAAACTTATCATATATAGGTAATAATTCATTTTGTGTCATTTCTTTACCAACAATATTAGCTATTTCATGAAAGGAAGAAATTATTGATAATCTAATTGCTAAATCTTCTTCGAAACAAAAGTCGTAATAGATATCTTTTAAATCATTCCAATATTTTTTCCCGTAGCAAAATAATATAGCAGGGAAATTATAAGCCAAATAATAACTTAAATCTTTTTCAGTTAATTGTTTATTATAGTCATTTTCCATACTATTTACTTCATTAAAATCACTGGAGTCTTCATCGTTTAAATAAGAATAATTCCCTCCTGATATTTTAATTTTATTTATTAAAGGATTCCCCAATTCTTGAAAAGTAGCACCTAAAGGATTTTTCGATTTTTTTTGCTCAATGTGCTTTTTACAAAAGTTTTTATAAAACTCAAATAATTCTAGAGATAATTCATCGGGATCTAAAGGTGCAATTATTTCTCCTATTTTTTCAATAATTTTATATTTAACATTATTTTCTTTGTCTTTTGATAATTTTTCGATTAAATTTACAAAATTTTTTGCAGAATATTTTTTATCGTCTTTTTTTAAATTTTTTATTTCTTGGCTTTTATTTTTAAATATTTTTATTATTTTGGCAATTGCTATCACACAAACTTTTCTTAAATTGGAATTAAGATCATTTCCTATTCGTCTTAATATATCGTAAACTTTAGATGATATAAATTCGATTGAAACTATTTCTGCAATTATTGGTAAAGTTATTAGTAAG
>JAEEGK010015147.1_pt1 | contig 17148 bp, 16 predicted proteins | sample 8958771 | NCBI WGS metagenome assembly JAEEGK01 (sample SAMN16246547, study PRJNA631951) | gut metagenome | biome: gut microbiome; feature: rumen; material: SC-attached | host: Bos | place: Iran: Karaj | collected 2018-10
ACAACAGCTCTGATGATCTGGGATTTATTCTGAACTTCGAGCCTGTCAGCGAAGAACCGCAACAGAATGAAGAGCCTCAACAGAACGAAGAACCGCAACCGTCAGAAACACCGACGGAAGAAGTCAAAGAAGAAGTCAAAGAGGAACCCACAGTGTTTACTTCGGGGGATGAGATTGAGATGGAAGTGAAAGATGAGGAGTTAGGAGAAAGAAGCAAGGAGGAAGAAGAGATTAAGAACGAAGAGGAAGAGGTTAAGTACGAGGAAGAGGTTAAAGAGGAGGAAATCGTTTATGAGCCTGTGGTGATTGGAGACATGACCGATCATGACGATTCGGGGTTTGAATTGGAACAACCCGAGACTGTAGGCGAGCGCTATCAGCAGGGTCAAGAAGAGACTGTGGGAGAACGCTTGCAGCACAGCAGCGTGAGAGACCTCCAAAGCGCCATCGGAATCAACGACAAGTTCTTGTTTGTGAATGAGTTGTTTGGCGGAAGCATGGAGAAATACAACCGCTCCATCGAGAACCTCAACGACCTGAAGACACTGAACGGCGCCTTGATCTACCTAAACGAGCTCCGCATCGAGCTACAATGGAACAGTAGCAACGAGGCTTACAAGAAACTCTTGGAATTGGTACACCGCAAGTTCGAAAGCTGATATGGCAAAGCTGTTTCTCGTCCCCACCCCTATCGGAAACCTCGACGACATCACGCTGAGGGCAATCAATGTGCTTAAGGAAGTGGATGGCATCCTCGCCGAGGACACCCGCACCTCAGGCAACCTGCTGCGCCACCTGGGCATCAGCAAGCCCATGAGCGCCTTTCACCTCAACAACGAACACCAACAGGTAGCTCACATGGCCGACCGAATCGAGGCCGGAGAGACCCTGGCTTTGGTGACTGACGCCGGCACTCCCGCCATCTCCGACCCGGGATTCATGCTGGTACGCGAATGCATCAACCGAGGCATCGAAGTGGAATGCCTCCCCGGCGCCACCGCCTTCGTCCCCGCCCTGGTCAACTCAGGACTCCCCGCCGACCATTTTATCTTCGAAGGCTTCCTGCCTCATAAGAAAGGCCGGCAGACCAAGATACAGCAAATCGCCGAATACCCCTATACCACCATCCTCTACGAGTCGCCCTACCGCCTGGTGAAGACCTTGCAGCAACTCATGGAGGTCATGGGACCAGACCGACACGTTTCCGTATCCCGTGAGTTGACAAAGATTCATGAGGAGAATGTAAGGGGGACTTTGGCCGAGGTGACAGAATATTTTAGCCAAAAAGACGTTAAGGGAGAGATAGTGATTGTAGTGGAAAGTGAAAAACTGAAAGTGGAAAGTTGAGAGAGAAGATAGTATTCATATTGACATTTTTGTTGATGGTGCTTGGGGGACGGGCCCAGGAAAGGACCATGATACATATCGAACATGCCAACCAGCTCCACAAAACACTGGGGACAGAGGCGGTATTGTTGAAAGGCAGGGTTCATATCCGTCACGAAAACACCCACTTCTACTGTGACAGCGCCTATTATTATGAAGAGCGAAACAGCTTCGACGCCTTCCAAAACGTCCACATCAAGGTGAACGACAGCATCGACATGTACAGCCGCACCATGACCTACGACGGCGACAGGCGTTTTGCCGAGTTCTTCGACGACGTGCGCATGATGGACGACTCCACCCTGCTCGAGACCGGGTATATGACCTACGACCGTAACCTGCATCTGGCCAGCTATCCCAACCACGGGGTCACCACCAGGGGCGACAAACGGCTTGTGAGCGACAAGGGGTTTTACCGCGACGACCTGAAAGAGCTGCGTTTCTTCCACAATGTAGTCGCCACCAGTCCCAAATACAACATGGAGACCGACACCCTCTTCTACAACACCCGCACGGAGAAGATGTGGTTCCAAGGCGGCGGCACCATGACCAACGAAAACAACCAGAAAATCATCGCCGACTCGCTCATCTACTACACGCAGAGACATTTCACACAGGCGTTTGACGACATCCAGATCATCGATACATCCTATAAAGTCATCATGTACGGGCACTATGCCGAGCTGTGGGAAAAACTTGGCCGCTCGTTTGCCACCGACAGTGCCTATGTGGTGTATTACGACGACCCCGACTCGCTCTTCATCGCCTCCGACACGATGTTTTATCACTTCAAAGCCGAATTCAGCGAAGAAGAAAAAATCTTCGGACGCCGTCATGTGCGCTTCTATAAGTCGGACATGCAAGGCAAGTGCGACACCATGAGCTACGACATGACCGACTCTACCATCAAGATGCGGGTCGACCCCGTGCTTTGGACCGACGACTCGCAACTGACTGGCGACCATATCGACATCCGTATCGCCCATCATGCCATCGACAGCCTCTTCCAAAGAGGCAACGCCTTCATCATCTCGAAAGACTCCATCGAGGGATACAACCAAATCAACGGCCACGACATGATGTCGAAATTCAAGGATGGCGGCATCGACCATGTGAAGGTGACCGGCGACTCGAAGGTGATCAGCTGGCTGCGCGAAGACGACGGAGAGCTCATCGGCATCAACAAGTCGAACGCCAGCAGGATGCGCATCGTGATGAAAGACAAAAGCATCTCGCTCATCAAATACTACGAAAGCATCAATGAGACCTTGTATCCCGAGAAAGACCTCAAGGAATCGGACCGTTATCTTGACGGGTTCATTTGGCGCGAAGAAGAACGGCCGAAAGACCGATATGATATTTTTGCTGAATAATCTGCCGTATCAGCAAAAAATTTCCTTATCTTTGCGAAAATCTATATTGTTGTAACCCTCCAAATTCTAAATTCATAATTTTAAATTATACTATAATGGAAATCCGTAAGTTAGAACAAATGTTCGAGGTTTTGCGCAGCAAACCCAAGAAACGCCTTGTGGCCGCTTATGCCAACGACGACCACACCATCTGTGCCGTCAACGCGGCTGTCAAAGAAGGTCTCATCGAAGCCACCCTCATCGGTGATGAATACACCATTGCCGAAGTGTGCAAGGCCGAGAACATCGACATCAACAACTTCACCGTCATCCACGAACCCGTCGATGTGAAGGCTGCTGCCATGGCTTGCGACCTCATCAACGCCGGCGAGGCCGACATCCTCATGAAAGGCCTGCTGCCGACCGACAAGTACATGCGCGCCATCCTCAACAAGGAACGCGGCCTCTGCCCGCCCAACGTCACCCTGGCCCATGTCGCCGTCATCGAGAACCCCAACTACCATAAGCTCATGGTAGCCTCCGACTGCGCCATCATCCCGTTGCCCGACATCAAGCAGAAACAACAGCTGCTCAAGTATGTCACCGATGTGGCCAAGAGCCTTGGCGTGAGCTGCCCGAAGGTGGCCATGATCACCGCCACTGAGCAGATGAGCGCCGGCATCCCCGCCTGCGTCGACGCCGCCATCATCTCCAAGATGAACGAACGCGGACAGATCAAGGGCTGCGTGGTGGAAGGCCCCATCAGCCTCGACCTCGCCACCGACGCCGAGACCGCTGCCATCAAGGGCATGAAGAGCCCTGTGGCTGGCGATGCCGACTGCCTCGTGTTCCCCAACCTCGAAGCCTCCAACGTGTTCTACAAGTGCTGCACCAAGTTCGATAAGAGCGAAGTGGGTGCCATGCTCATGGGCGCCAAAGTCCCGTGTGTGCTCAGCTCACGCGGCGACACCTCCAAGACCAAGCTTTACTCCATCGCCCTGGCGGCTATGATGGCAAAATGAACGGAAAACGGAAAACTAACAATTATGGCATATAAAATTTTAACTATTAATCCAGGATCGACCTCCACGAAGATTGCCGTGTTCGAGGACGAAAACCAAGTTTTTAAGAAGAACATCAAGCACTCTGCCGAGGAGATTGCCAAATACGACCGCATCGCCGACCAGAAGCCTTTCCGCACTGAGGTGATTCTTAACGAGTTGAAGGAAGCCGGCATCGACATCAAGGAGATGACCTGCGTGGTGGGCCGTGGCGGCCTGCTCCGTCCCCTCGTCTCAGGCGTCTATGAAGTCAACGAGACCATGGTCAACGACCTCACCATCGGCGTCAGCGGCGAGCACGCCTCCAACCTCGGCGGCTTGATTGCCAACGACATCGCCCGTGAGATCGGCGTGAAGGCATACATCGCCGACCCCGTCGTGGTCGATGAGATGGACGATGTGGCACGTTACTCGGGCCATCCGCTCTTCCCGCGCATCTCCATCTTCCATGCCCTCAACCAGAAGATCATCGCCCGTCAGTTGGCCAAAGACCTTGGCCGCAAGTACGAGGACATGAACATCATCGCCATCCATCTTGGCGGCGGCATCAGCGTCAGCGCCCACAAACACGGTCGCGTGGTCGACACCAACAACGCCCTCAACGGTGATGGTCCCTTCACCCCTGAACGTGCAGGCGCCCTGCCCGCTGGGTTCCTTGTGAAGGCTTGCTTCAGCGGCAAATACACTGAGAAGGAAATCGGCCAGATGCTGAAAGGCAAAGGCGGCTTCGTGGCCTACCTCGGCACCAACGACGCCCTTGAGGTCGAGAACGCGGTGAAGGCCGGCAACAAGGAATGGGAGAAGGTCTATCAAGCCATGGCCTACCAAGTGGCCAAGGAAGTGGGTGGCCTCGCAGCCTCCGCTTTCAGCATGGACGTGGACGCCATCTTCCTCACTGGCGGCATGGCCTATGACAAAGGCTTCTGCAACCTCGTCAAATCACACGTCGAAAAGATCGCTCCCGTCTATGTCTATCCCGGTGAAGACGAGATGAAAGCCCTGGCCCTCAACGGCCTGATGGTGCTCCGCAAAGAGACCGACGTCAAAGTTTATCAATAACAACCACCAAACACATCAAACCATGAAGAAACTAGCTCTGGCACTCGTTTGCCTCATCAGCGTCGCCTTCTTGGCAAGTTGCGACAGCTCAAAAAACCCAGAACCCAGGATTTCCATCCTCGCTGAGGGCGGCTGCCTCACGGGAGGTGAAGTCGTAGAATTGAACGTCCCCTACTCCTATGGTTTCATCGTCACTTCCAGCCCCGACACCCAGAAGGATTTGGAAAGATTGTCCATCGTTTGCGGCAACGTCAGTTTGTGCGACACCGCCATCAGCGGCACCTTGTTTACCTATAGAGGTGAGATCATTTTAACCAACGACGACGTCAGGGAGATTGTCGGCTCAGCCGAGATCATCGCCACTGTGACCGACGTCGCTGGACAAACCAGCACTGCCTCCATCAAGGTTGACATCAATGCCCAGACCACCTTGGAGGTCGCCGAATTCGATTGGTTCCGTTTGGGCAACACCCAGTCGGGTCTGAGCGAGTTTGGCCTCTTCTGGGAAAGCAACCTCAAAGTTACGCACGCCCAAATCATGCCGCTCGAGAACGTGAGACTGTTCAAGTTTGACTCTGCGGATTGGACGGAAGTCACCACTACCATCCAGAAAGCCGAGCTCTTCAATAACGCCATCGAACATCAAAACCCTCTTGAGGTTTACAACAACGTTTCCACTTCGGCCAGCGCCTTGTACGATGACGTCATCGGCACCATAACCCCTGACGGTGAACAGCATCTCATCCACGTGACCCGTTGCTCGATTGGAGAATACGAGCCCGCCGGATACCCCATCCACATCACGGGTGAAGCCAAATAAGCGACGACACGCTTTATTGCAAAAACAAAAGAGGACGACTGAACAGCCGCCCTCTTTTTGGTTTACTACGAACGTTATTAGGCTTATTCTTCATCAGGCCAGAGTTCATCCATTCTGGCAACAATAACTGGTGACATCTCGTCTTCCTTCTCAAGGATGGCGTCAACGCGATCGCTCAGTTCTGGGTACACATTCTCGCAATCGGTGAAAGCGGTCACGCCAAAGTAAGCATCCAGGAACTCGTTGAGGGTCTCCTCATCGAAAGGAGTGCCTTCTTGGTACTGAGGATACATCTGGTTGACAATGGCCTCGAAACGGTCGATGGCGGGAGTGAGGAACTCAGCGCACTTTGCAGCTTCAGCTTGGTTATAGGCAGTAGCTCTTTCTTCGATGTAGCTCTCGATGGCATTCCAATCCTCATCAGAGATGGTTCTGTCACCATAGCTCTCATTAAGTTGGTCCATAAGGTCCGATCTGTCGTTCATGGTCAAAGCGAAGTCCACGAACTCCTCAGATGTCTCAATGGAGGCAAGTGTTTGCTCAGCCTTAGTGAAGTAGGCGTCAACATCCTTAATAACGGATTCCTTAAGGCTATCGCCGCACGAAGTGAGCATAAAGCCCATGACAAGGGCCACCAGTGTAAAAGTTAATTTTCTCATTTTTAGTTAGTTTAATTTTTGAATTGTTTGATGTAAATTCGGTGCAAAAATATTTAATAATTCTTTATTAGTCAAGAGGCAAGATGAACTAATGCGGCAGCGCCCAGGATGGCCACATCGTTGTCAGGTAATTCTGAAACTCTAATATCTACACTATTGTCGTAAACAAAACACAGGTGTTTATTAAACGACTCTCTCAGAGGTTTCAGCAGCACTTCGCCAGCGTGTACAGGGCCTCCCATGAGGAATATGGCTTCGGGGCTGCTGAATGCCACGGCGTTAGCCATGGCGATGCCCAGCCAGTTTCCTGTCATGGCGAACACTTCGAGGGCCAGCTCGTCGCCGGCGTTGGCTGCGTCGCCAACGTGTTTGCTACGCAAGACGTCGACGGGCACGTCACGCAACATACCGTTGTATTCGGGGCGTTTTTCCATCAGTTCCAAGGCGGTGCGGCGTATGCCGGTGGCCGAGGCGTATGTCTCGAGGCAACCTTTTCTTCCACATCCACACAGGCGGCCTCCGGGGATGAGGATGGCATGACCCAGCTCGCCGGCGTTGCCGGTCTTTCCGTGCAACAGTTTGCCACCGATGACGATGCCGCTACCCACGCCGGTTCCCAGGGTGAAGGTGATGAAATTGCTCATCTGTTTGGCACCACCATAGATCAACTCGCCGTAGGCTGAGGCATTGGCGTCGTTCGACACCACCACAGGCACATCGATATGGCTGTGCATCAAGGCATTCAGGTCGGTGATGCCCCTGAAGTTGAGGTTGGTGGCATTGTCGATACATCCGGTGTAATAGTTGCCCATGGGTGCGGCGACACCGATGCCTTCGATTTTATCCACATGCATCTCAGCCATCAGTTCCCTGATTTTATCGCAGATGTCGGCCACATAGAGGTCGGCTACATAGTATTTCCCCGTAGGGAGGGTATTGCGGGCCACCACACAACCGTCGGCGCGCACCAGTCCGATATCGGTGTTGGTTCCGCCGATGTCGATTCCTATGGAATATGAGTTCGTCATGGTATTAGATTTTGATTGAAAGCGCTAAATTAGTCATTTTTTATTACCTTTGCTCCAAATAAACAAACAAAAAACGACATGAAACGACTTCTTTTTTTATTGTTATTGTTGCCCTGTGCGGCTTTTGCCCAATTTGACGAATGGTTCACCGATGCTTCGCTCCGCGTTGACTACACCTTGACAGGGGATGCCAAGAACACCTCCTACGCTTTGAAAGAATTGATCAAAGAGCCCTACTGGAGCGGCTCCAAGAAGAATTTGATCGACCGTCTGGATTATGGCAGCTTCATCGTGAAGGTGTATGAGCCTGGAACCGACCGTGTGCTTTTCACCAAGGGTTACCAGAACCTCTTCGGCGAGTGGCAGACCACCGATGAGGCCACGAAGACGGTCAAGACCTTCGAGGAGTCGGCCATCGTGCCTTTCCCTAAGAAACCCGTCGAGGTGGTGCTTTATTACAAGAACTGGGAGGGTCAACTGATAGAGGGCTATCGTCTTCCCGTCGACCCCAACGATTATTTCATCCGCACTGCCGACGACCTCAACCTACCCGTTTACGACGCTTGGATTGGCAATGCCGATGTCACCAAGGCGGTGGACATCGTGCTTTTGCCCGAGGGTTACACCCAAGAGGAGATGGGCAAGTTCGTGAAGGACTGTAACTTCTTTGTGGAGAGCCTCTTTGCCTATGCGCCTTACGACCGTTATCGTGGCAGTTTCAACGTCCGTGGGGTGATGGCCCCTTCGGTCGAATCAGGCTGCACCGAGCCGGGCGATCGCGTATACAAGAACACCGTGATGCGCTTCAGCTATTGGACTTTCGACTCGGAGCGCTACTGCATGAGCACCGACAACCGTGATATCCGCGATTTGGCGGGACAAGTACCTTACGATCAGATCTATGTGCTTGTGAACAGTAAGAAATACGGCGGTGGCGGCATTTACAACTTCTATTGTTCGAGTGCCGTGGGCAACAGCTATAGCAGCGACATCTTCATCCATGAGTTCGGCCATGGCTTTGCGGGTCTTGCCGACGAGTATTATGAGGACGAGACCGGTTATGGCGACTTCTACAACAACGACATCGAGCCTTGGGAGCCTAACATCACCACTTTGGTGGACTTTGATGCCAAGTGGAAGGATTTGATGGACAAGAAGACCCCCGTCCCCACCCCGCGAGAGAAGAAATACGAGCAGACCATCGGTGTATTTGAAGGCGGAGGCTACGAGGCGGAAGGCGTGTATAGCCCCCACATGGACTGCCTGATGAAGACATTCAAGGGCCACGAGTTTTGTCCCGTGTGCCAACGAGCCATTGAACGAATGATACTTTACTATTCCGAATAACATGAATTACATCGACATCGTCATCCTTGTGGTGCTTGGCATCTTCGGCTTGGGAGGTCTCCGCAAGGGCATCATCACCGAAGCCGCTACCCTATTGGGTCTCGGCGTGGGCTTGTACGGGGCTTTTCATTTCTCCGACTTCACCGCGGAAAAGTTGGTCCAATGGGTTGAGATTAACCCTAAATACTTGAATGTCATCGCTTTTATCGTCACCTTCCTCGTATTGGCCATTGCGGTCAACCTATTGGGTCGTTTGGTGACCAAACTGGTGAAAGCCATTAATTTGGGGTTTGTCGACAAGCTCGGGGGGTTCATCATCGGCATGGCCAAGGGCGTGTTGATTTGCAGCCTGTTGGTGATGTTGCTCAACGCTTTGGAGTTGAACAACATTATCAAAGACAAGGACCGGGAGTCGTCGTTGCTCTATCCCCATGTGGAGAGGACGGTTCCCTACGTTTACCAGGGGTTCGATTTGGTGAAGGAGGCGGTACAGAACGCTTCTGATGACAGTTCGGAAGATTAACCCAGCGGAATTCTTTTCAAGGCTTTATAGAAGGCGCCTGTAGGCTGAAGGAAGCTTTGCAGGTAGACGATTTCGTTGACATCGGCATGGAGATAGGTCTTTTGCTCGATGCCTTGATAGACTTGTTGGAAGAAGGGTTTGTCGACGAGTGTCTTGATGCGGCACACGGTGAGGTGAGGGACGAAGTTTTGTCGGTCGCGGAGGTAGCCCAGGCTGTCGAAGGCGTCGAGGACATCGCTTTCAAGGTCATAGAGCGCCTTGGGCTCATCTTTCATGCCGAGCCAGAGCACCCTGGGTGAGTGGTTGCTTCCGAAGATGCCCGTTCGGTTGAAGTCCATGGTGAAAGGCTGATGTTTTTTGGCCACTTGTTGGCAGGTTTCGATGATTTTTGGGACGTCTTCGTCGGGGGTGTCGCCCACGAATTTGAGAGTCAGGTGTATTTGGTTGGTCTTACACCAGTTGATGTTACGGCGTTCATGTTCCAAATTACGCTGAAGACGTTGCACCAGAGCGGGGTATTCAGTCCCGACAGTAATAGGTATTGCCAAAAAAGTCCTTTTCATAATTCTTCCGTTCTCCGTTTTACCTCCCGTTCGGTCGGTGAGCCCTTCGGGGTTCCGTTTACCAATCCGAATCCCAGTCTGTGGATTCACTGTCCCAGCCGCCGTCATCGTCATCCCAGTCGTCGTCATCATCCCAGTCATAGTCATCGTTGGTGTTGCCGGCGTCGTACCAGGAGGAGGCTTCAAAGTCCTTGCCGGTATGGGTATCAATATAATAGTCGTTGTAATTGTCAGTGGTGATATCGTCGAACGAGCTGGTGTTGTCGGGGTACCAGTCGTCGGTGTTGGCGTCGTAATAGTACCACGATTGGCCTTGATGATAGTACGGCGTGCCGTGATAGTTGTAATAGCCATTGGGAATGGACTTGCCAAAGATGGCGAACATGGCGATGATGGAGATAATCGCTGCCATCACGGCGCAACCACAGCCTTTTTTTTGCTTGTCGGTCATGGGTTGAGGCGTGATCCCTTTGGTGCTCGCCCCTGGCTGGCGGCCTTTTTGGTCGACGATCTCTGCTTTGAGACGTTGGTAGAGTTCATTGACGGCGTAGGCTTCGTCGCGACCTTGGTAGCGGATGGCACGTTCGCCTGTGGATTTGTTCTTATAGACCACGAAGTCGCCGGTTTCGTTCTTGTAGATGCCGAAGGCCTTCGGTTCGCGGATGTCCTTGCCAATGAAGAAACGCGTGATTTCCTCAGGCGGCAGATGATGGGCAACGTACCACGCTTGGAGTTCCTCGATGGTCTTAGGTTGCTCTTCGGCGGTACGGTTGGCGCCGGCGAGGGCTGCGCCGCAGTTGGGGCAATGCGTCATCGTCTCGTCGATGGCGGCACCGCAATAATCGCATTTAACTTTCATCTTGCTGAAATTTCAGCAAAGATACGGAATAATGGCTTACAGCGAGTCGATTATTTCTTCAAAACTCCGTTCATCCTGCAGGCCGTTCATCTTTTCCTGTTTGATGCGCGATTTGCGGCGGGCGTAGGAAGCTGTTTGGAGGTTGAGCAGGATGGAGATGACCTGGTTGCTGAAGCCCTGTTTGGCGAGGCAGCAGATCTGGAGGTCGCCATCGTTTAGCGATGGGTATTGGGCAAGCAGGCGTTGGGTGAAGCCGTCGTGGAGGGCATCGACCAGTTCCACAAAGTCGTTCCACTCGGCCTCGCTGAGGTTGAAGTCGAGGGTGCTTGAGGTGATCTGTTCGGTGAGTGCGAGGGCGGTGACATAGACTTTGTTTTTCTTCAGGGCAAGTTCCAGCTGGCTTTTCATCTCCTCTGTCTTCAGTTTGGCGTTCAAGGTCTTTTGCCGCAGCAACAGGAGCACGACGCACAGGTAGGCGATCAAGCCTCCGAGGATCAGGTAGAGGAACACGTTTTTCAGCCGGTGCTCCGCTTCGATGTTCTGTTTTTGCAGTTTCAGGTCGTATTCCGCTTTGATGCGTTCCATTTCCTGACGGCTGAAGTCGTGGTTGTCCTGCATCATGTTTTCGGTGTATAGCTCATGGCACTCGAGGGCTTTCGGATAGTCGCCCGCATATTGGTAAAGTTGGCAGAGGCCTTGGTAGGCCGACATTCGGACGCTGGGTTTCGGGCTTTGGGTCGCCTCTTGGAGATGCATGATGGCGAGGCTGTCTTGCGACTGATAATAATGCGACAGTCCGATGACCAGATGGCAGAAGCTTGGGTTGGCCCCATTTGACAAGGCCCGTGTGGCGTTGGCGATGGCCTGGGGGTAGTCGCCGCTTTCGAGATAGAGGTCGTGGCTGGTTTCCATCAGCAATTCATTGACAAAGGCACTATCATTAATGCTTTCGGCCAGAATCAGGGATTCCCCGTAAAAGGCCTGGGCATCTTGGGTGCGTTGCAGCGAGGCCGTCACCCGACCGCAGTTGCGGAGGGCTTTCATCAGCAGGGTGGTATCGTTGAGTTCCCTTGATAAGGTGACGGCATCGAGGTGAAGTTCAAGGGCTTCGTCGCTCAGCCCGTGTTTCCAGTACATGGCCCCGAGGTTGTCTTCGATCAGGGCTTTGAGGTGTTTCACCTCCGTTTTGGAGGCATCGCATCGATTAATGGCGAGGAGCGCATTGCTGAAGGCCTCGGCGGCGGCTTCGGTGTTTTTGGCGGCTTTCAGCTCCAAACCTTCCTGGTAGCAGGTTTCCGCTTCGTTCAGGCTGCGGGCTTCCTGACGGCAGGCCGTGAAGCCCACCGTCAGTGCCACCATTATTATCATGAGAAAACGTGTTTTCACTGTTTGGTGAATTTCAAGGTTTGGGTGCCGAGGGTGAGGAAGTACATGCCTGAGGGAAGCGAGGACACATTTATGGTCTGTGACGTGCCTGTCAACATGGTTTGGCCAAGCAGGTTGGTGATGCGGTATTCCTGTAGGGTTGCGCCTTCGGGCGTTTCCACGACGATGACGTCGTTGGCGGGATTGGGGTAGATCCGGAAGCCCGAGGTTTCGGTTTCGTCAACACCTTGGTTGTGGTATTCCTGATAGACCTCGTCGCAGTCCTTCTCGCCGAGCTTGAACACCAGCTCACCGTCCTGCCAGTAACAGCGGATGCCTTTCACGCGATAGCCCCTACCCCTGTTCATCAGCCGTTCGGGGAAAAAGCTGGTGAGGTGGCCGATGCCGCACACGATATCGCCGCTGAAGAGGTCGTTTTCGTCGCTCACACTCAGCATTTTAAGGGTCCGTCCGTCATATTCGTAATCCGACACGGCATCCACATGCATCACCAGGCTTTCCGTACCGACATTGATCACCCATTCGTCGCCCACATCGGCGGTAAGGTCGTAGAGCGTGGTGAACTCCTGGAGATCCTTGTTCCACCAATAGACAACGCTGTCCCTCTCATACACATATTCATGGGTGACCGTTTGCTGCTTGCCTTTGTCATCATAAATGGTGTTGGTCCTGACAATGATTTTGGGCCTTTCCTCGGCGACAGCGGTGTCGCCAGCGCATTGCAGGTACTGGTAGGTAATGCTTCCGTTGGCGTTGGTGATTTCGTAATACCATTCGCCTCCATAAAGGTTATAATACGGTTCAAATACCGGAGTCCCTCCGTTTGTAAGGGTCATGTCGGCATACCATCGGCTTACTTCGCCAACTTCTGGATAATCGTTTTCGATGGATTCGGCACCGGCGTTTAAAGCAGTCAATAGGTCGTGAGTGTTGTAACACAAGCTGTCAAGTTGCCATTCTGTAGGCGAATCGGTAGGACCAAATGCGCAAGAGTTTGTTAAACCAAGGCTGCCGCCCGACCCGCCGTAGTTTTCATTGGCAAGCCAATAGCAATCACTTATAATTACATATCCCTCACCGAGTATAGCTCCCAATAGTTCGGAATTTTCACACATAATCTCCCCTGTATTATAGGCGTTTCTGCAAATAAAAGCTTCAAAAACAAGACACCGCCCAACAATGCCCCCAGCCATTCCTAAGGCGTTGATATTACCAGTATTATAAACATTCAGTATGTTCATAAACGGAACTGCGCTTCCAATAATCCCGCCAGCAACTTGCCCATTGCAATGAACATCACCATGATTTGAGCAATCAACGACATAAAACACGTGGTGTGAAGCAGTTAGAAAACAACCTATCAAACCACCTCCGGCACCATGTTCTTCATCAGATTCTATTGTTATTTCACCATAATTATGACAGCCTGTAATGAACCACGTTTCCTCCCCCTGCACTTGATAACTAAAAACCACGCCTATTACTCCTCCTGCAATACGGTCGCTTTTCACAGAACCGTAGTTTTTGCAATTAACCATGTTTGCGAAAGAAAAGTAGCCCACAACGCCACCAGCATAAAGACCTCTAACCTCAACATCGGAAGCCGTTTGGCAATCAGCAATTCTATTGGTACCGGTATAATTGACTACATTCGTGGCATATGGGTAAGGAGCTCCCAGGTAGCCTATCAAGCCACCCACCCTAGTTTCGTATGCCTCAGGAAGACTAAAAAGGTTTGCGTTTTCAATACTGCAGTTCGATACATCTGTACCTCCCGCATATGCCACCAAGCCACCTACATATTGACTTCCTTTCAGTTTTACGTCACTTAGATGAACATTAGTAATCTCTGCTCCGTCAGTACAACCAAACAAACCTGTTATTCTATCATAATCCTCGTTGAGAAGGCCGTGTATGGTTTTCCCGTTACCATCAAAACGCCCAGTAAAATAATGCGCCTCTGATTCTATCGGTAGACCAATGGCCGTCCATGTGTTTGTGGTGATTCCGTCATTCAACCAGATATCATCTACAAGTATATAATAGGCATCACCACCAGTGCCGCTGTTGGTTTGTTGGGCCAACAAAGCCAATTGTTGAGCATTTGCGATCTGATATGGGTCTTCAATCGTGCCGTTGCCGCCATTGTAGTTTTCGGATACTGTGCCATCCCAACAATTTGTTTGGGCAAATAAATTCATGCTCAACAATGCCACTAAAATAGATAAGAATAACCTCTTCATATTCATGGATTTTTGTGTTTTGATTGTTGATGCAAAGGTAAAAACAAAAACAAGCCCCTGTCAAGAGCTGACAGGGGCTTGTCTATGTGTTTGGGGTAAAGCAAAAAGATAATTACTTGTTAATCAAAAGTTTAATAATTGGCTTATCTATGGGTTGTCTATTAGATGAGTCGTTGATTATTAAAAAATAGAGGCCATTGGACAAGGTGGAAACATCGATGGTTGGGGTGGTCGTGCCCGACAAAACAGTTTGACCCAGCAGGTTGGTGATGCGGTATTCGGCGTGGCCTGATGCCGTAATGTAAAGCGTGCCGGAAGTGGGATTGGGATAAACGTCGAACACCCGGCATTCTTCCAAACCTATGGTGGTCGGCACCAGTTGCACATCGTTCACCACGGGCGCCCCGTCAACAACGGCAACGGTGTGGGTCTGCGGAAAATAGCCCTCGCAAGAATAGGTCACCTCGTAAGTGCCACCTTTGATGGGCCGGTGATAGTCACCCGCCGGAAGATGGCTGCTGACCGACGAGCCGTGATGGTCGTGCCCCTCGACGAACACCATCGCCTCCAAAGGACTGCCAGTAACGGCGTCGGTCACCGTGCCATGGATGCCATTCAGGCATTGCTCCATATAACGGAGCATGCTTTCGTGATTATAGGTCCAGTACATCGGCATCAACGAAGGATCAGGCGTATAGGCAGTGGAGCACTCGATGGTCACTTCGCGGCACTGGGCGTAATAGTTCATGTAGTCCTGACGGCTGCCATAGATCGGATACCACACGTAACCGTTGACGATTCCGTCGTCAAAAGCACTCATATACAGGGTATCGTGGAGGTGGACATAATCGGTGTATTCGTGACAGACCAGCCGCCACCATTCGTCGTCGGGATGCAATGGCTGATAGGTATCCCAAGGATAGTTCAACACCTCGGAACCCGTGTGAAAGTTCGCCGCCATGGTAAAGGGATACTCCTCCGCCAAAGCCATCATCCAAAGCGTTTCGTCCTGGTATTCATAGCCATCGGGGTGCGGACCGTCGTCGAAATCGGGGTAGTTGCGGTTCAGGTCCACATCGTTGGCGTTCCAGCGGCGCGCACCCGACACCGTATGGTTGCCCCCATGATAGGTGCCGTCGGGGTTGGTGCAGGGCGAGATGAAGATGTCGAGGTTATCGATCAGGTTGAGGATGCGGGGGTCGTCGCTAGTACACAACTCGTCGAGAAGGCGGAGCATCAGCATCATCCCCGTCAATTCGTCGCCGTGCATGGTGGAGGTGTAGAGAAACTTCGGCTTTCCGTCGGGATGGCCGTTGTTGAGGCGACAAAACATCAATTTACGGCCACTGGCCAAGGTACCCAGTTCCATATAGGTGCATCTGTCAGGATGCTCATCGGCAAACTGATGCATCATGGTCTCGTAGGCTTCGTAGGTGGGATAGGCGTCCCATTCGTAATCGGCACGGCTGGAGCTGTCCCACATGGCATAAGACGCCTGGGGTGCTTGGGGCACCTGGGGCAATGCCACCTGCACACGGCGGGGCATCATCTCGGGCTGGGCCCAACTTACAATGGTGAGCAGCGATGCGGCAACAAGGAAGGTCAGGCGTTTCATGGGATGCGGTTGATGATGATTTTTTGCGTTTGGTCACCGATGGTGAGGAAGTAGAGACCGGCAGGCAATGACGAAACATCGATTGTTTTTGTCGTTGTGCCTAACAACAATATTTGGCCCAGCGGATTTGTAAGACGATACTCCCCTTGTCCTTCGACAAACAACAGACCGTCGGTGGGATTGGGATAAACCGTGAACGTCGCTACGGGGTTCTCGTCCACATCGTGGTATTCGTAATAGACGGCGTCGCAGTCCTCGTCGCCCATGTGGAGGATTAACTCGCCGTCCTGCCAGAAGCAACGCAAGCCATTTATATAATAATCTTTTGCAATGGGACTTAATGGGAAAAAGCTCTTTTGGTGACCGATGCCGCAGATGATGTCGCCAGTAAACAATTGATAGTTCGGGTCGGTCACGTGAAGCACCCGATAGGTCTTGCCTTGAAGGGTCGTTTCATCCACGCCATCCACATGAACAATGATGGTGAACCAACCTCCGTTGATTTCCCATTCATCGCCCACCTCGGCGCCGAAGTCGTAGAGCAGGGTGAAGTCCTCCAGGTCCTTGTTCCACCAATAAATCCGGTCGCCATCCTCGTAAATGTACTCGAAATCGGTCCATTGCTCCTTGTCGTACATCGTGTTGGTCTCCGCGATAATCTTGACCCGTTTGCTATTGACGGCGGTATCTGCCGTATATTCAAGATGTTGATAGGTGATGCCTCCCGTCAGATGCTTGATCTCATAGTACCATTCGGTGCCGCGGGGGAAAGCTTCGACGACTGGAACCATGCCTGATTTATAGACTATTCCCTCTTCCGAAGCGATGAAGAATGTGGCTCCGATGCCGTCGATGCAGTTCAAGTCGCGGCAGTGCGTCATGCCGTCGTTGTAACAGTATGGAATACCGATGTGATTCATCTCGCATTCACCCTGCCACCAACCATTTTCAATCAGTACTGGGGCCCACTCAATAGAACCTTTATTCAAATTCATTCCTAACAACACGCAATCGTATGGATCGGAGAATTTGGCACGGGCAACGTCTCCTGCATATTCATCAAGAACGTTGCTTTCCGTGTTTGTGTAGAAATAGGTGTCGAAGCCATCGCTCGTAATCAGAAGGTTATTCTCACCATTATTGAAATAGCCGTATAATTCGACATAATCGCTGTAGCCAAACTGGGCAACAAACTGATACCATGAATCACAATCCAATGTCAGTTTTTCCGTCCAAGTCGCGCCTCC
>JAEEGK010015148.1_pt1 | contig 17147 bp, 11 predicted proteins | sample 8958771 | NCBI WGS metagenome assembly JAEEGK01 (sample SAMN16246547, study PRJNA631951) | gut metagenome | biome: gut microbiome; feature: rumen; material: SC-attached | host: Bos | place: Iran: Karaj | collected 2018-10
CCTTGATTTTTATTATGTCGATTATGCTTTTATAAAGACCAATCCTTTCAGATTTTTTGCAACGGACACCATAAAACTTAACGGACAAACTGCACAGGATGGCAAATTGACGTTTACAAATGTAACATACACTTTATTTTCAGTGATTTTCCACTCCGGCGCAGAGACTACGGTGAAGGCATCTGCCAACTGCGCGGCGTCCGACACGCTGCATCCGAAATTTGGCATTTTGCAGGACGCGCTGCCATACCAGGTCGGCATGGGCTTCGACAGGGCGGATTTGATTTTCAAGGTCATTGATAAGGATGACAATCAACCACTTGCAGGGGCGGATGTTGAAGTAACGATTGAAGGCAACACCCAACACCTCACCACCGACCCCAACGGCTACGTGACCATCGACGGCGCAATCAGGTGCAGCGACGTCGCAGTCAACGCCCAAAAAGAAGGCTATCTCGGCGACACAATCAAGTCTGACATCGCCACCATCCTCCAGGGCGAACACAACAGCACATTGCTCCTGAAACCCGGCAAAGGCATTGTTTCGTTCACCGTAGTGGACCTCGAAAGCGAACAGCCTATCCCCAACGCCACCGCAAAACTCATCATCAACGGCGAATCCACGAGCGTCACCACCAACACAAACGGCGTTGGCAAGGGCTACTTTGAAAACGTCAGCGCAAAGAATGAGTTTGAACTCGGATTCAGCCGTCAGTATTACCACGACACTTTAAGCAAGAAGTACAAAGTACCTGAGTTTGAACGGCTTAAAGACAGCGACAAAATTTTCAAGATGCGTCCCGAGAAAAACAGCCTCGTATTCCGCAACATCGACTCCATCACAAACGCTCCAATCGCCGGCGCGGCAAACCACGTTTTCGTCAACGGCGACGACAAGGGAACGCTCTATTCCAACCGTCAAGGCTGCTTTACAATTGGCAACATTGGCGTCAACGACGAAATCAAGATAGAGGCTACCGCCGCACAATACAAGCCCCGCACCGCCGCCATCAAGGGCAGCGACGCAATGTCCAACAATCAGCGCAAGCGCGATGTAGTGATGGAGCCCAAGCAAATCTTCGTCTCCCTGCCCGCGCCAACCCGCAACTGTGGCGTGCACTTCTCCGGCACGTTGCTCTCCGACACCAAAATCCAAGGCCACATCTCCAAGATTTACGAGCCAGACATCTACGGCGAGTACGTTGGCGACGGTCGATATGCCAACAATCAAGCCGCCTTCCCCAAAGCGGTCAAATACACCTTTGATGCCATCGCCGTCGATAAAGGCACTCACCTCAAAGTATATAGCAAGCCCAACTTCCAAGGCGAAGTCCTCTTGGACGTTTCAGGTCCTTACCTCATCAACAATGTCAAGTGGAAAAACGAATCCCGCATCAAGGATTTCATCACCAAGACGTTCTCCCCCGAATTTGAGGCCAACTACCCCAAATCCTGCCGCCATTGGTCGGAGTCCAATATGAATGCCTGGGATTTCGGTTCGGTAATAATCACGTGCGACAAATAACTCTATATCATTTCATCCTCGCAATACATTAACAGTCAACACTATAACACTTTTCAACTAAATTTGGGGAATTGATTCCCCAAATTTTATATGATTTTGGGGAATTGAATCGCTAAATTTAGTAGAAATTTGGGGAATTGGGATGATTTCCTTTTCCATTTCCGCAAAAAAATAATATATTTGCACGGAAAAGATTATACAATTATGGACTTATCCTAAACCTCTATGGAAACAACAACACCACCCACTCCCCCGCCCGTACCTGCATCGGCAAGCAACACCGAGCGGAAACTTGCCGACGCCGCAGCGTGGACGCGGTTCATACAGATTGCGCCGTTGGTGATTGGCGCGGGGCTGCTATTGGCGGGGATAGTATTCTTCTTCGCGTTCAATTGGGACGAGATGCACCGCTTCACAAAGATGGGCATCGCCGCCGGACTTATCCTTATAGTCTTTGGAGTGGTGATGTCTGCGCCGATGCGCGATTTGGTGCGCAATGTGGCGATGTTTGCATTGTGCACGTTGGTGGGCGTATTTTGGGCGATATTCGGACAAGCATATCAAACTGAGGCGGACGGGCCGGCGTTTTTCCTGACGTGGGCGTTGTGCATCGCGGTGTGGGTGTATGTAGCCGATTTTTATCCGCTGTGGCTGTTTTTTGTGGCGTTGCTTTCTATGGGCGTAGTGCCGCATTTCATAGTGCTACGGCATTTGTTGTTTAATTGGTGCGAGGACTGGGGACTCACATTTACAATGCTGTATGGCGCGGCGGTGCTTGCTTTCTTCATCTTTTCGCCAAAAGTGTTGCCAAACCGCTCGGAAGCACCCAAATGGTTCATCAACTTGCTGGTGACGCTGGTGTTTGGCTTGGCTACAACGACGATATGCATCATAATCTTCGATTCCAACTTGGGTAACAACATCATTATGGCACTCATCGTAATTGGCGCAACAGGCTGGTACACCTTCTCCAAAAAGAATATCTGGCTCTATTCTGTGCTGCTTTGCGGCGGATTGTGCGTGTTGGAATGTCTATGCATCCGTATTAGGGCGGACATCGGAACCCTCTTATTCTTGACAACGGGCGCCGTAGCAGGTGCAGCAATGTTAATCCTCAACAAATATAAGCAATGGAAACAGTAAACAAACAAAATAACAAGTTGCCGTGGGGGATGATGCTCCTATTTTTGGTAGGAGGCACGATTATCGCCGCGCTGATGGGTGCATTCATCGTATTAATATGCGGAAGCTCAGAACGCACGGTGGTGTTCATCTTTTTTGCCATTTTGATGCTAAGCGGCGCGGTGGCAATCACAGTAAAAAGCGACAACGAAATCATTGCAATGCTGCTGGCGTATCCGCTTTTTATTACTGGCTTTGTGCTACTGTTTGCGCCCAAATTCCACGCATCACCAATGATATTCATCGTTGAATTTTTGGTGGCGATTTGCGCGTTTTTACGCAGCAAGACCCATACAATCGGCAAAATTTTGCTTTTTTACGCGCTGGTGCTGATACCAATCATAGGATTTTCGTTTGTGGACTTCCGGCATACTTGGGATGGAGAAAACTATTTCGTAATTATTTTCAGCTTCGTAATAGCATTGATTTATATGGGCATCTATGGCGCGACCATCAACCCCGACAACTTCAAAGACTATCCCCCCATCGTCCGCCACTTGAAGACGTTGAGATTTTCCACCGCTCTGATTTCCACAGGGTTGATATTTTCAACCGTGCAGATTTGGATAGTGTTTTCGATTGTTTTGGCTGCAATCAGTATGGCAGTTGCAAGCGTATTGTTGCAAAAATATGTCAAGGGACCGAAGTTTTATGTCGGCTGGTTTATGGCGTTGCTCTGCTGCGCCGCCTCGGCTGTATATCCGCCGATGGCGTTTGCTTTTTTGGGGATTTTGCTGGCGTACACAATGTTTGATTATGTGGGACTTGCAATTTTTGCAATAGCGTTTGTGCGCGCAGTATCCGTATTTTATTACGACTTGGATATGCTGCTCATCCACAAATCGTACCTGCTGATGGCATCCGGCGCGGTGTTCTTGTTGATGTTTTTCATTATAAAACGACTTACTAAAAATGAGCAAAACTAAAAAAATCATATTGGCTATCAACCTGTTATTGGTGCTTGTATTCTTTGTATTGTCGGTGCTAAGCAAGGAGGCGACACTCGCCAACAGCCGTCAAATCTTAGTGCAACTTGCGCCCGTGGATCCGCGCTCACTGATGCAGGGCGACTATATGGCGTTGAATTACTCCATCACAGGGCGAATCTGGGACGGCGACGGCAAATATGTGGTCGTGAAAGTGGACGACGACAATGTGGCGACCTTTGTGCGTCAACAGAACGACAAAACCCTCAACGACGGCGAACTTCTCATCCGTTGGACTACAAACAAACGTGGACGCAAAAGCATCGGCGCCGACAATTATTTTTTCCAGGAAGGCACGGGCGACAAATACGCCGACGCACATTACGGACTTCTGCGCGTGGATTCCGATGGCAACTGCATCCTCGTCGGGCTTTGCGACTGGCACAAACAATTGATAGAATAAAAAAATCCCCGACGCCACTTCTTATCAGCATCGGGGATTAATTTTTTTCCTCAAACAAATTTTACGGATGCGGGGTCTTATTGTACACGGTTTCAAATACTTCGATGTTTTTCATTGCTGAAAAATAGCCGAGGCAGGTGACATCGGGGTCGGAGCATTTGAAAATTGGCGTGGGGTTCATATTGTCGATTTGGAGGCCGTAGAGATAATTGTAGGTCTCGTAATCGATGGTCATAATTTCGAGACGCATTTGGTCACCGTCATATACAATCATCTCCTCGTCCATCTCCATATCAGAATCGTAATAGAGACTCATCGTGCACGGAAATTCGCCCTTGCCGCTGATTGTGCCCCAAGCGTAAATCTTGCCGTTGCGCCAAACATCCACACGAATATATTTTTTTACGGTGTCGGGATTGTCGATTACCTCAAACTGCCAACACTGCATCCAATCCATAAACTCCGCCCAAACAAACTCAGGCTCAGTGGTGATTACGGGTTCGTTGACGGTGGAAACTGCGGTGTAGGTAAGTCCGTCGTCCTTTACTTCGAGGGTGTACTGATGACCTGGCACAACGTCGATGTTTTGGGCGGGACGGTAGATGCCGTCGCTGCCAAATTCGAGTTCGGTGGCTGTGCCGTCGTCAGCAATGATGCGTACAGATTCGCATTTCATTCCAGGAGTCTTCACCGAATCGGTCATATTGCGGGTGTGGGTGAATTTCACCTCAGTTTTGTCGCTTGTAAGGATGCCCTCGATGACAGGCAGCGGGTCTATCTCGTGATAGTCGAGGTCTATTTCCTTTTCGCACGATGCGAAGATTGTCAGGGCTGCCAATATGTAGAAAATCTTTTTCATTTCAATTACGAATTATGAATTACGAACTAAAACTTAATTGTGTACGTTACCGACGGAATGATGCCGAAGAGCGATGTCTGAACGGTCTTGGTGCCGGAGGGTTTGGTGTCATCATTCTTAAACGAAATCATATACGGATTGTAATGATTGTAGAGATTGTTGATGCCAAAACTCCAAATTCTTGTGTAGTTGGGACGCTCCTTGGTGTTGTTGATGCCGACGTCGAGGCGGTGGTAGGCGGGTGCGCGGTAGCCGTTGCGTTCGTTGTAATAATTCAAAGTCCAATTGACTGCATCATATTTTGCACTCGGAGCGGTGAGAGCCTGTCCCGATGTGAACACCCAAGTAGCCGAAAGATCCCATTTGTGGTTCAAGCGGTACATACCGACAATCGAGATGTCGTGGCGGCGGTCGTTGGAGGCTGTGTACCAACGGTTTTGGTTGATGCCGTCGATTTTGTTTTCAACCCACGAAAGAGTGTATGAAAACCATCCTGTGAAGTCGCCGAAATTTTTCTTTACGTAAAACTCCGCGCCGTATGCCCTGCCTTCGCCACGAAGCACAATGCGTTCCATTTCGACAGCAGAGGCGAGGTCTTTGCCGTCCTTGTAGTCGTAAACATTGTCGATTTGCTTGTAGTAGCCCTCGACGGAAAATTCGTATTTCTTGTCATTGGTCTCCGCCATATAGCCCGCGCTGATTTGATCGGCAATCTGCGGTTTGATGATGTTGCTAATCATCATTGCGCGGCTGAGGGGCGATGAAAGTCCGTTGTCGAGCACAAACTGTATATTCTGAGTGGTGCGGCAATATCCCGCTTTGATGCTCTGATGGTCAGTGAGTTGCTGTTTCAAACTGAAACGCGGCTCAATGGAAATGTTCTGTTTTACGACCTCACCTTTTTTGTAATGGAGGGTGTCGATGATTTCGCCGAGGTTGTCGAGGTGATAGAACGGTGCGCCGCCCAATGCGTCGAAAATAACGCCCCTTACGCCAACCGAAAATTCAAGTCCGAAATCCGTCTTCCAATCGCCCGAAATCCAAGCGGAATATTCGTTGGCGTCGCGGAGTTCGCGCTCGGTGATGCTTTGGTATGACCATTCGAGAGATTTGAGGTTGATGTGGTCAAACTGGAATCCGAGGTTGATTTTTTGCTTGTCGGTGGGGTTGATGAGGATGTTTTCGCGGATGGCGTGATGACGGTTGTAAGCGTCAGCCTCGTTGTTCATGCCAAGCACATCGATATGCTCCTTGTAGGCGTAGTTGCTGTAAATGAGCGATGTCTTGGAACTTACCTGCTGCGAAAAATTGTGCTTGAAATCGAATGTTGCGGCGGTATTGCCCCAGTGCATTGCAGCCACATCGTCTTTCATCACCATATTGTCCCTGCCCCTGAAAAACATCACATTAAAAGTGCCGTTTTTGTAGGGTTTGATAGTGACTTTGGCGTTGACATCGTAGAAATTGAGGGTGTAGTCTTTCCACTTTTTGGTGGGTTTGAGGAATATCTCGAAGTAGGTGCGCCTTGCCGCGAGGAAGAATGAAGCCTTGTTTTTCACGATGGGGCCGTCCACAGAGAATTTGGACGACAACAAGCCGATGGATGCATTGAGACCATAATTTTCCATATCGCCGCTGCGGGTGCTGATGTCAAAAATCGACGAGGACGCACCACCAAACTGCGCCGGAATCGCACCTTTATAAAGCGACGCATTGGTGAGCGCCTCGTCGTTAAAGGTGGAGAATACTCCCATCAAGTGTCCCGCGTTGTAGATTGCGGCATTGTCGAGGAGGATGAGGTTTTGAGTGGCATTGCCGCCACGTACTTGGAATCCGCACGAGCCGTCGCCCTCGCTCTTGACGCCGGGCAGGAGTTGTATGGATTTGATGACGTCGCGCTCGCCCATCAGAGCCGGCACTTTCGCCATCTCAGACATTTGTATGTTTTCGACGCCGATGATAACATTGTCGGTGCGCGAGCGACCGTGCTTGGCGGTCACGTTGACCTCGGCGAGTTCAGTGGTCTCCTCGTCCAAAGTGATGGAGACTTTTTCGCTGCCCGAATTGAACGTTTTCTCAAACGCAGTGTAGCCCAGGCAATTGAAGGCGAGAGTAGCGGGCATTTGCTTCACCTTGATGATGAAGTTGCCCTCGGAATCGGAGATAGTTCCGTTGGTAGTGCCTTTCTCGGCAACCGTCACAAACGGAAGCGGGTTGCCCTTGGTGTCAATCACGACACCCTGAATCTTTGCCGTCTGAGCCGCTACCATAAGCGGCATAAGCAAAATCAAAAACAGTGCGATTCTTTTCATAATTTGTTTTAATAACATTTTGTTTGACGCTGCAAAATTACATCGCGTTATATGCAACCAAGTTGCAAAATGCGGAATTTTTTTTTTGACGTTTTACATTTGAGGGAATTTCGCGCGCTCCTTCATTGTTTTTTCACACGTATGACGGATGAGGGAAAGATTTGTTACAAAAGATGTGAAAAAAAATAAAAAAATTTTGGATTGGATTTATAAAAATGAAATTGACGGTTAAGATTTTCGTAAAAAAAAATTGGTGAAATCATTGTAATATAGTATCTTTGGGGCGTACAAAAATAAACAGTTTATTAAAAACCCTCAAAAAATATAATGATATGAAACACTCAACTTTTTTCACCATTGCAATCGCAATGCTTGTCGCATTAGTATTCACTTCATGCGACAAGGAAAACGACATCAACATGTCGGAAGCACAATCCCTCAGCGGCACATGGAAGACAATCACCGCCGACGAGTACTACACTATCTACACGTTCCGCCCCGAGAGCACAGGCAAAGGCACGGTGAGCATGACAGGCTCTGAAAAGTTTGGAGGCGAGACCACCTACTACGATTACAACATCAACGCAGACGGTCGATTGTCTATCATCTGGCACGCCGAAACAGGACACACCGTAACCACTACCTACGACATCACCAGCATCAGCGGAGAAAAGATGACTTGGTTCTTCCGACCTTCTGTATTTTCCTCGTCCACCGAACATAACGTCTATTTGGAAAAGATTGGTGACTAAAGGAGCAGGGAATAATCATTTTTCCCAACAAATCGAAAAAAACGGTCGTGACAGTTGAGAATGCTGCCACGACCGTTTTTTATGTGAGAATGAGACAATGACTACCAGCCCGGGTTCTGTTTTACGTTATGATAGATGCGGAAAGCATCCAATCTTTCTTGCGGGGGGAATGGAAGAAGTTCGTTCTTGCCATGCTTGAATCCAGCACCTTGTTTCTTGTACACGTCTTGGTCGTAAACGGTGTAATCCACATAGCCTGCATGTTGGTTGCCGTATCCGTCGTTGATTTTATCACGATATACAGGATAACTCCAATCCACAGTCTCGAGGTCTTCTGTCTTGCCCCAACGGATAAGGTCGGCGGAATGGCTGCCTTCGAGCCAAAGCTCAAAGCGTTTCTCGTTTTGAACCTCCTCAAGAGTGAGCGAAGACGAGATGTGCGCAGAGCCGGCGCGTTGCTGTATTTGGTTCAGGTACTGGAGACCGTCATTGTCGCCGGTCTGGGCGCATGCCTCTGCGTACAAGAGAAGAACCTCTGCATAGCGCATGACACTGTAGTTCCAGCTGTATTGTCCGAGCCAAGAGCCGGCATCATATATGTCACTGTCGTCATGCGGAACATTTTTCCAAATGAAGTAACCTTCATTTCCAATATATTGGAACCTGATACCACGATTCTGATCAGTAGCCTTGAAACTGGTTTTGCCAGGTGCGAAATTGCCGCCGTCCGAAGCCCAAGCGATGTCGTAGAGTACCTCGTCGTAGGTCTTGATCCATGCCTTTCTGCGGGCGGAGTTTTTTCCATCGTTTTTGATAAGAGCCTCTGAAAATGCGGCAGTTGTGCCTAACCAACCCCAGCCGGTACTGAAGATTCCTCCTTCAGACAAACTTGCAAAACGTCCAGCAAAAAAATCTTCTCTCCAGTTAAAAGTGGCTAAAGTATTCCAGGTATTAGGCGAAGTTCCATCCGCCTTTACCTCAAACTCGAATACAGATTCAGAGGAAGCGTTGCCGGCAAAATGTCCTACATCCTTTATATCATTGAGCAATGCGTATTTGCCTGAAGATATAACCTCTTTCAGTGCGGTTTTTGCTCCGTTGTAATCAGACTTCCAAAGCAATGCCTTGCCTTTGACAGCGTTTGCGAATCCCTTAGTGATTTTCAATGCGCCTTCTTTGTCGCCTGTGCTCTTGCGCTCGTCGAGGTTGGGGAGAGCGGCGTCAATCTCGTCAACCACCCACTGCATCACCGCATCACGCGATTCTGAGTTAGTGAGCGGATTGTCGGCGGTAGCCACTCTGTCGGTGATGGGTGCTGCGCCGTAATATATGCCCAGCATCATCTGTGCGTATGCCCTAATCACACGCGCCTCTGCGATTACGCGCTTCATTGCTGGTGTGAGGTCGCTCATCCACTTGAATCCATCGATCAATTGAGTGCTCTCGTTGATTGGGCGGCAGAGCATTACGTAGCCTGCAAGTACAACTTGGTTGTCACTTGTAAAACGAAAATCGTGGAACTCTCGCTCAGTAACGCAGTCGCCCTCTCCTGATCCCGCCAGACAGATGTCGGGATCCTGGAAATTGGTGATGGCGAAATATGGCCCATAGTTGTAACCAGTAATTTCCGACATCATTGCAAAGTTTTGGTGTGTCCTATAGTAGAGATCAGCCAATGACGACAGCGCATCTTCCTCGCTAAGCACAGGATTGTCCACACCATTGATGCTGAGAGTCACCGGACAGTTGGTGAAAGCGTCTTCGCCAATTGCCGCAATTGTTTTGGGAAGCATCGCCTTTGCCAGATTACTGCAATAAATGAATGCGAATGCGCCAATCTCGGTGAGCGATTCGGGGAAAGCGATGCTTACAAGAGCCTGGCATCCTGCAAATCCTGTGAATGTGCGCGATGCAATGTCTCCCGACATACTTCCTTCGATTTTTGCGAGGCCGGTGGTTTTTGTGAGGTCGAGGCTTACGGATAATACCAGTTTGTTTTCCTCTCCGCTTTTCGACAACGACTTCGATGATGAAGTCTCCGGCTTGAGTTCGTCGCGTCGCTTGCGGAGAGCTTCGCCGGCGGCGTTCACAATGTCTTGGGTGAGCTCGCCTTTTACCTTGATTTCGTAATTGCCAGCATTGAGTTGCGAAATCATTTCCGACAACTTGTCGGCACTTACGAATCCCTCGGAGTCCAAAAAGCTTGGATCTACTGGGTCGGCAGGTTGCTGGTTGTTGTTGTCCTCAGGCTGCTGCTGATTGTTGTTGTCCGGCTGCTGCTGATTGTTGTCTGGCGACTGCGTCGGTTCGTCGTCATCGCCACAAGACGGCATCACAAGCATCGCAAAACCCGACAACAATGCCATCGCAGCCAATAATCTAAATCTCTTCATAATGACGGTTGTTTAGGTGTTAGTAATTCAAAGAGGTTGCATCAATTGCCTTTTGCAAACTTACAAAAAAATTGTAATTCACAAAGCATTTTTTCTACCTTTTCTCAAAAAAATCATATTTTTCGCACAATTGCAATAATCAATCCAATATCCTGATTATCAGCATGTAACAAAATGGCAACGTTGTTAAACTTTTTGGCGACAATTATAATTAACTTACTAATTATAAGCACTTTAAGCGGCAACATGATGGAAAAATAAATTTGCAGCGTATTTGTTTTCGTCGTTATCTTTGCAAAAAGTTTTATTAACCACCAAAAACGTTACAACAATGAAAACAATTATCTACATCGGATTCGCGATTATTTTCGCGGCGGCGGTAGTCGCTTGCGGACAGTCGCAGACACAGCCGCAGACCATCAGCGAGAGGGTTGACAAGTATTTTGCCGACAATCCAGACAAGTTTATGGGCTCAATCGAGATTCAGGAAAACGGCAAGACCGTCTATGAGAAGTCGCTCGGATTTGCCGACATCGAGAACAAGATTCCCGCCAAGGCTGACACCAAATTCCGCATCGGCTCCATCACCAAGACTTTCATGGCGGTGATGACCTTGAAGGCGGCGAAGGAAGGCAAACTCTCGTTGGACGACAAGTTGGCGAAGTATTTTCCCGACGCGAATATCACTAACGCAGAGTCGATTACCATCGACCAACTCCTCTACCACCGCAGCGGCCTCCACGACGTGGTGAACGACGACTATGCCGATTTCATCACGTATTACACCAAGCCGCAGACCCGCGCCCAAATGATGGAGCGCATTGCAAAGGCGGGCGTCAACTTCGCCCCCGACAGCACTTTCCGCTACTGCAACACGGGCTACATCCTCCTCACCTACATCCTCGAAGATGTCTACGGCAAGAATTACGGAGAACTATTGAACGAGCAGATTATCAACCCGTTGCAACTCGGCAACACTGGCGTTTGCTCCTCCCCCATCAACTCCAAACAGAATTTTGCACGCTCGTACACCGTTGCGGGCGAATTGCAGGACGAATTTGACCCGACGGCGGTATTGGGCGCGGGCGCAATGTACTCCACGCCAAAAGACCTCCTGAAATTCTTCAACGCGCTCACTTCCGGCTATTTTGGCAACGACATTTTTGACCAAATGTGCCAATTCAAGGACAATTGGGGTCGCGGACTGTTTCCTAACAATGTGGGTGATTGTCAAGGATTTGGACACACAGGCGGCATCCATGGTTTTGCGGCGATAATGTTCAAGTTTGGCGACAAGAATATTGCGTTTTGCACCAACAATTCGTTCCTCGATCACAACGATTTGCTGAAGGTGATTCTTGGCATGGAACCCGACGCAAAACCGCAATACACCACCCTCAGCCGCGAACAGTTGGCAAAATTGGAGGGCAAATATTCCAACGCGCAATTGAAGATGGACATCGAAATCACCTCCACAGGCGAGCAACTTATGGGTCAAGCAACGGGGCAACCGGGATTCCCGCTCGACGCAATTTCCGAGACCGAATTTGAATTTAAGGCGGCGGGGGTCAAGATGGTCTTCCACCCCAAGGACAATACTTTCACGCTGTATCAGAATGGCGGCGAATTCATTTTCACCAAGACTGGCGATGTGGATAAGCCTCAATATCAGACTATTGATACCGACCAATTAGCCAAATACGCCGGAGTCTACCACTCTGACGCATTGAAGATGGATTTGACTGTCACTGTGGACGGCAACCAATTGAAAGGTCAGGGAACGGGACAGCCGTCGTTTCCGCTCAGCGCGGTGTCAGACGACACTTTTGAGTTCAAAACCGCCGACATCAAGATACATTTTGACGTCGCCAACGGCAAAATGACGCTGAGGCAAAGGGGTATGGATTTTGAATTAGTGAAGAAATAATCCCCAAAAGGCAAAAAAAATGTTGGAAGGCGGGCTTGGAAGCCCGCACTCCAACGTTTTTCTTAAAGTCTTATGCCCATTACGGTAACATCGTCCATCTGACCGAGCGGTTGATGAGCCTTCCAATCCTCGAAGATAGTTTCGATTTTTTCTTTCTGTTCTGCGGTGCTGAGAGACGACACAGAAGCAAGCAATTCGCGTATTCTGGACGAACCGAAACGACGATTGTCCGGACCGCCAAACTGGTCGCCAAAGCCATCTGACAACATGAATACTTCGTCGCCGTCCTCGTAGTCGATGGTGTTGCGCTGGAAGTTGAGCATCTTGGGGTAACGTCCAATCGGACACTTGTCCGCCTGATATTCAGTAAGTACGCCATTGCGAACAAAATACAGAGAATTGAAAGCACCCGAAAACTGCAATTGCTTTTTGGCTTTGTCAACCACGATAAGGCTAATATCGAAACCTTCTTTGCTGTCGCCGCCCATGGTCTTTATCACCTTGGTGCGCAATACTTCAAGGATATTTTCGGATGTCAATTTGTCGCCGGAGAGTTCGCTGATGACGTTGCTCAGGAACGACATCGACATCGTGCTGATGAGCGCGCCCGACACGCCGTGTCCCGTACAATCGCCAACAGTGGCTATCGTCTTGCCTTCTTTTTCGACAGCGTAGAAGAAGTCGCCACCTACTATTTCCTTGGGCAGATAGATTACAAAACCGCTGTTGAAAAGTTGTGAAATGCTCTCGAAAGGCATCATGGCAGACTGAGTGTGCTTGGCGGCGTTGATGCTTTCCAATGTAGCCTGATGCGCAAGTTCGATGGTGCGTTTCTGAGATTCGATGGTCTTTTCACGTACCACACGTTCCGTAACGTCGTGTATGATGCCCTCAAAACCCGCAATCACATTCTCGCTGTCAACCCATGTAACAAGGTTGGACTCCACGTATTTTTCCTGTCCCAAAAGATTAACGAGTTTGTTGGAAAAACCGTTGATTTTGCCCAAATTCGTTATTTGATTGACAAAGATATGATAATCGTAATCAATCTGGCACAATGTCTCAAAGAAGTTCTTTCCAATGACATCTGTTTTGTGTTTGCAGCCGTAAAGCGAACATACAGAAGGGCTTACCTCCACAATCTTGCCCTCGGTGTCGGTCTTGACATATACGTCGGTGAGGGTGTTGATTGTGTTTTCAAACTGCCTTGTGCGTTCCAGAATGGTCTGTTCGTAGTTTTTTTGCTGTGTGATGTCGCGTACAACGCCAATCACGCCCGCTACCTGACCATCGCTGTTTCTGTAGGAAAGTTTGGTGGTTGACGACCATTCCACATTTCCATTTTGACCAATTTCCTTTCTTTCAACATTGAACTGCGGTGTTTCGGTTTCAAGAATGTGGCGGTCAATAGACTCGTAATCCTCGCTTGACACAACACCTAAGTCAGCATCGCTCTTGTCAAGTATTTTGTCAACCGAATCAAAACCGAGCAAATTGGCAAATTTTTGGTTTGCCATCTTGTATTTCAGGTTTTTGTCTTTGAGATAGACATTAGCTGGCAGGTTGTTGATGAGCGTGTTCATCACGTTGTTTTGCTCGCTAATCTGTTTTTCGTAGCGTAGGCTCTCGCTGATGTCGTGGATTATCGAAATGCAGTCGATTGGGCGGTCGTTTGAATCGCGAAGAAACGACGACAGCACCTCGGTCATGATGACCGTGCCGTCTTTTTTGAGCATCGGCAGGCGCACCTTGTCGTGTCCACCGCGAGCAAAACTGCGCTGTCCCGTCACGTAACTCGTTACAAGGTCAATAATCGGCTGACGTACAGGGGGCGGGAAAATGTCCACACAACGCTTCCCAAGTAGTTCTTCATAGTCGTAGCCCGCCATGTATTTGATTGACTTGCTGACAAATGACATCTCAAATGTCTTGAAATCGTACCTGAGTATCACGTCGGCGGTGCTGTTGGCGACGAGTTCGAGGTTTGACATTGCGGCTTTCAGGGCTATCTGGTCCTTCACTTCCTCTGTCCTGTCCTTGATGCAGACAATGTACTCGTCGGCGTTGCGTTTGGCGTCAAAGAAAGACGAAATGCTGAGCCTCAGATGCTTTATGTTGCCCTGGGCTGACGTGATTTTGACATCTGTGCTCACTTTGTCGCCATTGCTCTGCGACAATTGAGTTTTGATTGCCGCCAAGTCTTCTTCGCTCACAAAGTCAAACACATTGGCATCTTTATTGTCTGTTATCTCCAAAATGCTGTAGAGGACGTTGTTGTGATAGACAATCTTCAATTCTTTGTCTATGATGGCGAGTCCTTCGTCCAAACTATGCAAGATGGTCGATATGTTGTCGTCGAGTATTTCCATATAGTTGTGATATTAGTATTAATTCAATTTCTTGCTACAAAAATAATGCAAATTTCAGTGTTTTACAATTTTTTGTCGTTGAACTTTGTAAAAAATTCGGCTTTGACGAGCCATGCGAAACTGAACGCCCACAGCATTATCGCCTCGTTGATGAGCGTCCAATAGCCCGGGTAGCCACAAGTTGCCGCCAAGACTTGATTGACCATGAAGACCACAATCACGCAGGCACAAATTTGATAAATCTTGTTCCTGAGCTTTTTTTCGTCGGTCATCTTGTCGCCATTGCCGCTGCGTGTGAAATTGTATCCCACCATGATTGCAAAACTTACAAACATCACGCTTGCACATACGCAATGGATTTTGAAACTCGTGTCGCAAGCCAAGCCCCAAAGGCCTGTCACTTCGATTCCGTCGTGTCCGCAAGGGAAAACGATGATGCCCAAGGCACTCAGACCGGAGATTATGGTCAGGATTTTGTCGGAGGTATTGTAGCCGACATACGACAGAAACAACACCGCCATCGAGAACAATACGCCAATCATGCAAATCTGCGAATTGGCATAATAGGTCATGCTAATAGAATACCACCACTTGGGATTTTCGATGGCTGAATTGTCGCCCAAAAGTCCAAAGCCAATAGCGCACGGCACCAAGAAGAATCCCAACAATCCCAAGATTCTTTTTTGGAATACCATCAACTCTTTCTTTTCTGTACTTATCATTTGTTTTTTGATTGTAATTAATTAAACTTCGGGGACAAAGATAAGTTTTTTTCGATGCAATACAAAAAAATTCTTGATAACGGCTCATTTTTTATCCTGCGAAAAAACTACATTTTCCCACTAAGTGCCAAAAATGTGTAAAAACACACAAAAATAGGTGCCAAAAATGTGTAAATTTACACATTTTTGGCACTTGACTATTTTTTGAGGAAATTAAATATTCTCTGATTTTGGACGATATTTTTTGCTGATTTGTCAAATAAAATGTTTACCTTTGCGAAAACGTGATTATTATGCTTGCGCTTCAACGAGACATACCGCCACAAATACGCTCATACGCCGACAGAGCCGCCCGCAGACACTTCCTGATAGAGAAATTGAAGGAAGAAAACCGTTTTTGGAGTTATGCGCCGGGGTTTGCAGATAGCGACGTGCCCGATGAAATCATCATCGAAAAGACCCTCGTCTATTTGGATTTGGACGAAATCAAGGTGCTTTTTGAACTATATGGCAAACAAAAGGTAAAGCGCGTTTGGCTCGAACGTCTCGTGCCGCAAGGCGAATACCTCCATACGCTCAACAGGTTTTTCGCGTGGTTTTATTTCCGCGTCAAAAAGCCCGATATGTACGTTAAGAGTATGGAAACAAGGATTTTGAATAGGAGGATGGGGAAAGTAGATTCACCCCAACAACACGCAAAAAATGCGTGATGTTCTCTTTGAATTGTTCACCTTTATTAATAATTATTTCATACGGTTGAAAAGGTATAATCAAAGAGTATCAGAAGTTAGCGGAGGGGTATCTATCTATTCCAAAAAAAAGTTTCAAAATTATTTGCAGATACTAAAAAAAAGAATTATATTTGCATTGTCAATTCATAACAAAAAAGTATATAATTATGGAATTACATTCGATGAAAATTACAGGTTTTTTCGGAAGGAAAGAACCCGTATTCTTAAAATTCAAAGACAACAAGTTAATCTTTGTTGGAGAGAATGGCTTGGGCAAATCAACCATAATGAAAATTCTGTGCTATGCTTTGACGTGCCAATTCGAAGAGTTGAAAGAGTATATCTTTGATAAGATTATTATAAAAATCAATAATCGAACAATTACCATAAAAAGAGATGAATTGCTTGCAACAAAAGAAGAATATGACGACATTGAATTTTCGCATTTTTATATAGAATTAGTTGAAGATCCACGAAACAGATATATTGTTGATTTGCGGAGACGAATGCCACCTCATGTATTTAAATCACTTGTGCGTGACGTCTTCTACAACGAGGTAGATTCTATTAATATGGATGGGTATTATCAATACGTTAGTCCTATGATTGTAAATGATTGTATTTCAAATATTAGAGATTTTAAGTATTATTTCATAAATAGATATGGAATTTATAGAAATAAATTGCGTGATAATTCCCCAAAAACTGACAAAACATATCATTTAAGAGATGAAATAAAAAATGAGATAGGCAACACTAACTTCTTATATCTTCCCACATACAGAAGAATAGAACGAGATTCAAAGAGTATTTTTGGAGATACAATAAAGTTTAGAGTTAGGGAATCTTCTGTTGAAAATTATGAAGAATATGTAGAATTTGGAATGTCTGATGTAGAGGCAGTTTTCCTTAACAAAGCAAATGATTTTAAAAAGTCATTTGATACTACTAATGAAAAAATACGACAAGAATATTATCTTGACTTG
>JAEEGK010015149.1_pt1 | contig 17146 bp, 14 predicted proteins | sample 8958771 | NCBI WGS metagenome assembly JAEEGK01 (sample SAMN16246547, study PRJNA631951) | gut metagenome | biome: gut microbiome; feature: rumen; material: SC-attached | host: Bos | place: Iran: Karaj | collected 2018-10
AGAAATCGTACATAAACGTTCCCTGCAAATCCGTAAACTCGTAATCCAGATCCAAATCCAAAAGTCCAATAGCATTGCACAAGTCGAGAACGTAGCCGATGTAAGTTGTACGGCCAGCAAGCACCCAGCGGGCCGGGCCCTTGTGGCCTTCCGTATGGAGTTGTGCTGCGAACGTGCTAATTTTTACGCTCGACTTGCTGAACCATTCTTCCACAGAATCCTGACCGCCCGCACGTCCATCCATCTTGAGCACGGAACTCAAGCGGTTGCCGTACTGCGCCGGGAATCCACTCTTGTAGAACTGTACATCGTCAATGCCTTCGACGAGGAACGTGCTGAACAAACCGAAGAAATGCACCGGCGAATAGACGACCGCGTTATCAAACAAGAACAAGTTCTGGTCAGAGGCTCCACCGCGCACGTAAATCTTAGAACTGAAATCAGAACTGGCGACAACGCCCGGAAGCGCCTGAATGCTCTTGATGACATCCGCTTCGGCAAGGCCCGGCATGCGCTTAATGGACTTCGCGGAGACAACAGATTCACCCGGTTTGCGCTTGGGACGGCGACGCAACTGCACCACGACTTTCTTCAGTTCAGTCACCTTTGAGTTCGGGCCACTCGCAGCGAGAAGTTTTTCGACATCGACATCAGAAGAGCTATCGGAGATTGCCGCGCCTTCAGCCCGCAATGACGAAGAATTGACAGACGTTGCAGTGGAATGTGAATCGACTGAGGCAACATCATGGCGGACTTGATCCGCCATCTTTGCATGAGATTCAGGCTCGGAGGCCAGAATGACGTTCGCGTGTAATCCATCATCCGCAAACTTTTCACCCAACGTCATGCTGAACGTGCTATCGCTCCCTAAATAAACCAGTTCATAACATTTTTCCTTTTCCGCGCCAGCCGTATCGGAATTCGTCACGCAAACATTCCAAAGCGTATCTTCCGGGAGCACCACACTAAAAGGCGTACCCACAGTTGTCTGCAACGCCTCTCCCGTTTCGAGAATTTCGACATTCAGCTTTTCGCCAGCCTCAAACGAGTCATCTTGAACAATTCCATTGAAGATAATACTTTCGCGAGCTGCGGCAAACGCAACCACAAAAGAAACAAGAACCACTATTCTCAACATAAAATTCATTACAGATTCAATTCCTTACCCCAATGGAACACCTTAAGGTACAAAAAGTGTTACCACATAATTGAAAATTTAATTTTTTTTGTTTAAAAAAAAGGAGATCCCCGAACAAGTCGGGGATGACAACTTAATCTTAAGATGACCCAAAACTTTTATAGTCTCTTGTCTATGATCTAGAACCGTCCGAAAGTCAAACCAGCATAAAATCCTGGCCACCAACGTCCCTTATGATTCTCGCAACTGACGTCGTCGTGGTAATCGCCAAGCGGTTTGAGCAATAACTTATTCAAATACCCCTCGCTTGTCAAGTTCAGCGTACCGCCTACCGAGAGGCCAAAACCTGGGAGCACCTGATAGACATAGCCTACGCGACCGCGATGATGGTATCCGAACTTGCCATCATCATCAAGACGGAACTTGTCATAGACATTGAAGAACGTGTATTCGAGTTCAAAGTGGCTCCCGTACTTTCCGAACTGCGTTCCGATACCGAAGCCGTGTTCATAATGCTTTTCAAATTCGCTAAAGCCAGAACCTTTTTTGAAGAAAGCAGCCCAATCCAATACGGTATAGAAGTAAGCCGTACCCAAATGAACGGAACCGCCAAGCGCGCCCATTTCATTCAAATAAGGGGTAACGCTCCACACGCCATTTCCGACGATGTTGACGATACCGACCGGAGACTTTTCGCAATGAGCGCAAACGTTGACAATACCCCACTGGCGGCCTTTTTCTTTCGTCGCGTAGTTGACAATGCCCACCTGGACTTTTTCATTGACGTGAGTCGCATTCACACCTGCCGCCACTTGAATTTTAGAATTTGTGGCATAGTTGACACCCGCAACAACCTGCGTTTTTGCAGCAAGCGCTGCATTCACGCCAGCAGTCACCTGCAAATCAGTCGCCTTGGCATAATTGACGCCCGCAGAGACCTGCACACCCTCAAGCGTATCGACCGCGACGTTAACGATACCGATTTGCGCTCCCGAAGACTTGTCTTTTGTCAAGTTCAAAGCAGAACTGACCTGAACACCATCTAAAGAGCCGGCATAGCTCACCACAGAGGATAATTGAGCCCCTTCAAAATGCTCTTTAGCCACATTCACGATAGTCGCCGCCTGCAAGCCGTGCATTTCTTTTTTTGCAATATTCGCAATCAAGCTAACCTGCGAACCCAACATGTAATCATTTGTTTGTGCCACAAGCAATCCCAACTGCAAGCCCTTACGCGGCGATGTATCCTTATCGATAATATTAAATGTTGTACGAAATTTTCCGTTATGATCCAAAGAATCCAACGAACAAGCAACATGGCCGTCGCTGGAGCAGTTTCTATTGTCACCTATTTCTCCGCGAAGCACCGTCTGTTCCGCAACGACGCTCTTGAAACTGCCAAGCGTAACCTTCTCGCGTTTGCCATTCGAAAGCACAACGGATGTGCCCATGTAGTCTATATCTTGCTGGAGATTCACCGCATAACGCCCCGCCGGGAGTCCGAGACTCATCGCATGACCGCGCTTTTTGTTGAGTTCCGCCACAAGTTCACCATTCTCGTCGCGGATGTACAAACGTCCATATACACTTTCGTCCAAATCAAGGCCAGCGCTAGTCGCACGCAAGTCCGTCATCACAACGTCACCCGTTCCAGCAAGATTCATATCGCGGCTCGGATGCTGTGCGCCGCCCAGCGTCGTTTCCGTTTTCTGCAAAGTTTCGTTGAACGCAAACTGGTACGCTTCGGACAAAGTCACTTTACCGTCACTGCTCAAGTCGCCTGCGCCACGCAGCCCGCTCACTAGCGAATGCGTAAAGAAAGAACCCTTGAGTTTATCGCTTTCCTGACTCGATTCATCTTGCGTGCTGCTCGTGATAAAAGCGTACCCCTTCATGTCGCTGCTCTGATCGACCATGAACGCAGGCACCGCCTTACCGCCCTTCACACGGGTAATCGCGCCAGAACCGCAGGCGTCAATCACCGCAATTTTCACGTCGGCACTGAGCGCATCAATGCGGTTACGCAAGTCCTTCCAAGTATATGTTTCTTCGCCCAAGCGGAGTCCCTTTTCATCGGCATGTCCGCTGTAATAGACCAGCACTTCGTTGCGGCCATCGGACGTACCGTTTTCAAGAATCTTGGAATCGAGATTCGAAAATTCCTTCTGCAGCGCCGCCACGGAAGGTTCACGCACGAGAATTACATTCTGCGGTTGCACTCCGCCCATTTCCTTGAGCACTTTGGCAAAAGAACGAGCATCGCTTTCGGCGTAGCGCAACATCGGACGCCCCGAACCGCCGTTATTCGCGCTCACGGCAACCACGTAACGATTGATACGGCCCGATTCCGTCGCCGCATTGGCATTGGCAGCCAAAAGCAACAGCACCAAGATAAATGCAAAAGACAAACCAGACAATACACCAAAAGTTTTATTCGAAATTATAAACATTACTTGCCCACCTTCTTGAGAGTAAAACCGATTACCTTAACGTCGCTTCTCTTAAGCAACTGATCGACATCTTTTTCTTCGACCGCGAATTCCTTCGGAGAAGTCACGAAGAAGAACTTTTCGAAATAAGGAGCATCATCCAACTTGTATGCAAACGGGAGCGAATTCATCTTGCCCGGAGCAAGTTCGACCGCCTTTTCGCCATCGCCCATGTGAAGCGTCAAAGCGCCATTGCCGTCCATGCTAAAAAGGAGACCATAGCATTTTTCCGGGACGGCATAGCGCAATTGAATTTCATCGCCTTCGCGGGCTTCATCCAAGTCCTGCAACTGCACGATTCCCGCCTCCGTCTTTTTCCAGACTTCCATGCGGGCATCGAGGCCCTTGATTCGCGTATCCAACGGCGTTTCGGCAAGTGCAACCTGCGTATTTTGAGCATCGCGAGCCTGCGCCACATCGCCACCCGCCACATTCCCGCCTGCAACGACGGTTTCGCGCTGCGTCATGAGAGCGACCAAGGCAACGGCCAACACAAGCACCGCCGCCGATGCAAACTTCAAGAGCCTAAAGCTCGATGCGACTTTTTTGGCTTCGGCGGCGTCCGCAATATCCTTCGCTTTGGCGATGCGGTCGGCAACAGCCTCGAACGGCAACTTGTTCAAAATCGCCTTGTTGTCTTCACGGAGCAATTTTATGCGCTGGGCAAGCAGCGCATCAGTCGCTTCGAGTTCGCGAATCTCGCGCATTTCACTTTCGGGCAAATCGCCCGTCAGGAATCTTTCCAATTTCCAATCGGGAATCATCACTTTACCTCCAGAGTTTTAACTTTGGCCTGTAACCCACGCAAACGCTTACGCACACCGCTCACCGAAAGCCCGACTTCACGGGCAGTCTCTTCGAGAGTCATACCGTCAACATAATGCAGCACTGCAATCGTACGGCTAGATTCCGGTTCCTTCGAAAAAAGACGGGCAAGCATATTCTTCGTTTCGTAATCATCATGCTCGTCTTCGGTACAAGCGATAGTCAAAAGCAAATTCGAAGAATCCACGTCCAGGCCGCGGCGGCGCTTGTCACGGATACGGTTCAGGCACAGCCTCGTCGCCGTATTCCACAAAAGGCTGCTGGGCGAGGCCATATCCAGACGTTCCGACGCAGAATAAATCCGCACGAAAACGTCCTGCATAAGGTCGCTTGCTTCCGCATCGTCACGAAGTAGCTGCAAGCAACGCCTATAGACCATCGGCGCATACGTCTCGTAAATCTTCGCAAATCCTGCTTTTTTTAGGGTTTCTGGGCTTTTCACGCTTATGTAACACCTGAGAGAGTAAAAAGTGTCACCATAAAATTTAAAAATTATAATTATTGGCAGTTAGTCAACAGTTATTGGTCTGTGGTTGTTCGTTACCGGCTATTGGTAGATAGTTATCGGTCAAACGCAAACTTAAATTCTTTCATTTTGAGGCTAATGGCATCAATTTTTAAAACATTTCTGAGGTTTGTACCTATAAATTTATCGTTTCATGCGCTTTTATAGGTACGAAACAGGTCGTTTTCTATTCAAATCAGGCAAATTCTATTGAGACTATACCTATAAAAAGCGCAAAAATTCGTTATTATAGGTAATTCCATGCTTAATTTATACATAAAAACAGGAAAACGTACCGATAAAAAGCTGATTTTTCGGCTTTTATAGGTACGGAATAAAAAAAATGCATAGCACAGTTCAAACATCATCCGAGCTTCGCATTGTTTGCATGAATTTGTGGAAAAATGTCGTCTGAAATGCCTCCATTTCTCATCAAAAAAAGATAAATTATATATGTGTTAAGGGAAACCGTTATTTTATTAACTTTTTTGGGGGAGCTAGCAGATTATGAATATCCTAGATCGTTTTTTGAAGTACGTCAGTTTCACCACAACCTCGGACGAATCCAGCGAAAGCTGTCCAAGTACATCCCAGCAACTGGAACTTGCCAAGTATTTGGCCAATGAACTCGAAGACATCGGACTTTCACAAGTAAAGTTGGACGAAAACGGCTACGTCTATGGACTTTTGCCCGCAACAGAAGGCCGCAAAAAAGATACGCCCATCGGATTTATCAGCCACATGGACACATCGCCAGACTTTTCGGGCGTAAATCCCAAACCGCAAATCATCGAGGATTACGATGGCGAAGACGTTCCGCTCAAAGGCTCCGGCGCCACACTGAAAGTCGAGGACTTTCCCACGCTCAAGTGGCTCAAGGGCCGCACGCTCATCACCACCGACGGCACAACGCTCCTCGGCGCCGACGACAAAGCCGGCATTGCAGAAATCGTGACCGCCATGGAAGAACTCATCGAAGCCGACCGCCACGCCGAAAGCCGCGGCTACGAAAACCTCGCCGGCCACGGCGACATCTGGATATGCTTCACGCCAGACGAAGAAATCGGACGCGGTGCAGACCGCCTGGACCTCGGCTATTTCAAGGCAAAATACGCCTACACCGTTGACGGCAGCTACGAAGGCGACATCGCCTACGAAAACTTCAACGCCGCAAGCGCCACGTTCAAAATCCACGGCAAAGGCGTGCATCCCGGCGAAGCGAAAGGCATCATGAAAAACGCAAGCCTCATAGCCGCCGAAATCGCGATGGCGCTCCCTGCAAACGAAACCCCCGCCACCACCGAGGGCCACGAAGGCTTCTACCACCTGACAGACATGCAAGGCGACGTCACTGAGGCAACGCTCTGCTACATCGTCCGCGACCACGACCAGATTCGATTCGAGGACCGCCAAAATTACCTCAAGGAAATAGCAGAAGATTTCAACAAGAAATTCGGCGGCACCCCTTTTACAAAAAATGAAAAGAACCGCGCCGGCGGCTCCGTTGTCGAACTCGAACTCAAGCATTCCTACAGCAACATGCTGCAAGTCATCGAAAAGACGCCCGAAGTCCTCGAACGCGCCCGCGCTGCCATCGAATCCGTCGGAATCCCCGCCACAAGCGACCCCGTCCGCGGCGGCACAGACGGCGCAAAGCTCAGCTTTATGGGCCTCCCCTGTCCAAATCTCGGCACCGGCGGCTACGGCTACCACGGCCCCTTTGAACATGTGACCGTCGAGGGCATGGAAACGGTTGTCCGCATCATCAAAAGAATAGCCTGTTCTTTATGACAAAATCCTAAAAAAAATTTGTTTTTCTCGACAATTTTATTATACATTAGAAAAAAACATTCGGGAAACCGATTTTTCTGATTGAATCCAAATCAGAATTTTCATACAGGTCATTTTAGAACGGAGGTCTATATGCATATTTCTTTTATTGTATTCATAATCATCGCCATCGCGGTCGTTGCCATTTCGTCCTATTTTCTAGGCAAAAGGGTCAGCAAGGCAGCCCAGCACGAATCCCCCGAAGCAAGGAACACCATTCCGTATAGCGACTGCGTCGCCAAGAATACCGAGGCCTTCAAGTACGGGTCTTTCACCGATGCACGCGACGGCGAGACATACCGCACCGTCAAAATCGGCGACCAAGAATGGATGGTTGACAACCTGCGCTTCAAACCGGCAGGCGAAGGCAGCTACGCGCCCAACAACGAAGAATCAAACGTGAAAACATTCGGTCGCCTCTACACATGGACAACCATGCTAGGCATCCCGTCCGAATTCACCGAACAAACTCCAGCCAGGGATTTCGAAATGTACCACAAGATGAGAGAAAAAAACTACCAGGGCATTGCCCCGGAAGGTTGGCACATACCGAGCACAAAGGAATGGGAAACGCTTTTGAGCCATTTGGATGAAAAAACAGACGGCAGTGAACTTCGCAGCGCCTGTTTCTGGCACAAGCCCGGCAAGGATTCCTTCGGGTTCTTCGCGCTCCCAGCAGGCTACCGCTTCGACAACGGCACTTTCTGCCATTTCGGCAGGCGCGCCCGCTTTTGGAGCAAGGACGAATACGGCAAAGCAAACGCCTTCCGCCTGAGCATCACGAACAATTCCATTGACATCGAAGGCGTTTATCGATCCGACGCAGTCTCTGTCCGTTGCGTAAAGAATGCGTGACAGTAGGTGATAAAAGTCAAAAACGACTCGTTCTGAATTGCTAAAAAGTCCCTCGCGAAATTTCGCGAGGGCTTTTTCGAACTTTTGCAAGAACACCGCGACGTTGGAAGGAAGGGTGTGTTCATTAGGGATCATCGCCTTCGAATGTAACTTACAAAAGCAAAACGCTTGCTGTCAGGCGCCCAGGAATTGACGTTAATCGTTCCCTGACCACCAAAAAGCTTGAGGATAGTCAGCGGTGCCGACCATTCATTTGCTCGCATTGCGCTGGTTTGCCCAGATTGAACTTCACGGCACATCAAACGGATTTCCACATTTTTGTTCGGCACATGCTCGCCCGGACGCACATCCGTTTCCGTATAAGCGACCATCACCACCTTCTGACGGTCCGGCGAAATATGCGGGAACCACGTATTCCAATGCAGGTCGTGTGTCATCTGCGTCTGCTCGGAACCATCCGCCTTCATGCGAAACGCCTGCATGCGCCCAGAACGTTCCGAATTAAACCAAATATATTCGCCATCGCAATCGTATTCGGGTCCGTCATTCAGCCCGAAAGCCGTCGTGAGACGTGTCTCGTTGCCGCCCACCGCAGGAATCGTATAAATATCATAACTACCATTACGTTCAGCGCAATAGGCGAGAGTCTTCCCGTCCGACGTAATGCCGTGAAGATAGCTTGGAGCAAGTGGCGTCACCAAACGAGGCAATCGACCGTCAAAGTAAATCTTGTAAATGCGCGAAAGTCCATCTTCTTTCGTGTGATGGCTCACGTAAATTCCGCTACCGTCCGGGTCGAGAACGTGGTCGTTATTGCAGTTATCGACAAAGTAACTTTCAACAGGAGTCACCTCGCCCCTCGCTATCGAAAACTTAAAAATGCGACCGTTACTGTTGTACGTCAGGAACGAGCCATCTGCACTCCAGTTCGGCGCTTCGATTACGCAGTCAAACTCCTTGAGAATTTTAGCCTCGCCAGATTCGATATCAAAGACTTGCAAAATAGATTTATCACCGTTACGGTTCCAAGTTTCACTCGGAGAAATTTCAAATGGATAGCTCACGCCAAACTGCTCACGAATCTTGTCCATGAGTGTCATAAATTCCATCGTCTTCGCATGCGTTATTTCCGGACGTTCCCAAACAGTAATCCTCGCAGACTCCCCGCGACGTTCCACACTTTCACAAGAACAACGGCCTCCACCAGCGACAAAATCAACTTCATGCCGGAACAGCGCAGGATTCTCGATGGCCTCCTTGCATGCGAGAACTTCGTATTCATAGCAGTTGCAAAGACGCGGAGGCTCAACCGTTTCGGCAACATTCCCCGCTTCATCGAGCAATTCCAACTTCACCATGTCATTCAGATTCTGCACACGGATTTGCCCAGCCGTTCCGTAAATCACGCCTTCGTTATGCGTCGGCGACACCATCGAAGTCTTGAGATACGCCTTTTGACCATTTTCATAAGTGAGGTTAATCCAGTCGCTTGCATCCACGCCAGTCTTAAACTTGACGCATTTGCAATCCATAGACGTAATTTCGTTGCGGACAACATTTCCATCCGCATCAACACGTTCACCGAGGAATAAATCCGCAAAAGTAAGACTGTAAATGCCAATATCCAGTAACGCCCCGCCCGCAAGTGACGGATTCCACAAACGCTCATTATGGCTGAGCATCATCGAGAAATCGGCCTCTACCGTCTCCACGTTCCCGACGCGACCATCGCCAATCCATCCGCGAATCGTCTTTAACGCAGGCAAAAAGCGAGTCCACATCGCTTCGCACAAGAAAACGCCCTTATCGTGCGCAAGCGAAATAACCTCGGCAGCCAATTTCGCATTCGCCGTAAAAGCCTTCTCCACAAGAATATTCCGCCCATGTTCAATGCAGAGTTTCGCAAACTCATGATGATGCGAATGCGGAGTTGCAATATAAATCAAATCAATTGTAGAATCTGCCGCCAGCTCTTCGTAACTGCCATACGCTTTTTCAAATCCATATTCCTTGGCAAAAGCAGTCGCCTTTTCCAAGTTACGGGACGCCACAGCATAGCATTCCACGCCTCTCCCCACTTTTTCCAAGGTCTTAACAGCAGCAGCCATCTTTGTCGCAATATGGCCACATCCGAGAATCGCAAATTTCAAATCCTTCATGCTGTAAATATAAACAGCATGCAATCCCACCCGTCAAAAAAAGCTGCAATTCCTGTTTACCACTGTAGCCGACCCGCCGTGGGCAGCAAAATCAAGCCAAAAGTTTCACCACCTCGACATCGGCAGGGAGCCAGTTGACCGTGTTCAAATTTTCTCGGTCAAGCCATCTAGCGTCTTCGTGCTCCAAGAGTTTCGGCTTGCAACCATCGGCTAGCGTGCAATAAAAGCAATGCATCGTCAGGTGAAATTTGGGATAATCGTATTTCACCGTACAAATTTTTTCGCCCACACGCACATCAACGGCCAGTTCTTCCTGGAGTTCGCGAACTAGCGCTTGCTCTGGGGTTTCGCCCGATTCCATCTTTCCGCCCGGAAATTCCCAGCCACCTTTCTGGTCGCCATACCCGCGCTGTGTGGCGAAAATACGACTGCCATCTACGATAACACCTGCGACAACTTCTATAGATTTCATAGTGCTAAAGATAAAAACTAGATTTAACTAGATCCTTCGACTCCGCTCAGGATGACATTCCATTTGCGAAAAATCATAAAAATTTCGCTTATAAGATTTTTATATAGCAAAACCCCTTGACTTCCTTAATTAAATTTTATAAAATTCAATTGTATAAAACCAAATTAAAGGAGACTCAACATGAACATCTACGATTTCACGCTTATCGACGGTAAAGGTAACGAAGTTCCGCTCTCTAAATTCAAGGGCGAAGTCATGCTCATCGTAAACACAGCGACCGGCTGCGGATTCACCCCGCATTACAAGCCGATAGAACAGATGTACTCCGATTTCCACGACAAGGGCTTCGAAGTCATCGACATTCCCTGCAACCAGTTCAAAGGCCAAACGCCCGGCACCGATGAAGAAATCCACGAATTCTGCACGCTCAACTACGGCACGGAATTCCCGCAAATGAAAAAATCCGATGTGAACGGTCCAAACGAACTCCCGCTTTACACCTATCTGAAATCGCAAAAAGGTTTCGAAGGTTTCGGGCTTGGCGTGAAAGCCGCCGCGATGGCCCTTCTGCTCAAGAGCATCGACAAAGATTACAAGAACAATCCCGACATCAAATGGAACTTTACTAAATTCGTCGTCGATCGCGAGGGAAACGTCGTCGCCCGTTTTGAGCCAACCGCCAAAATGGAAGATGTCCGTGCCTGCGTCGAAAAACTACTCTAGGACATTTCATGAATTGCCCGCAACTTAAACTCGAAAACCAATTGTGCTTTCCGCTCTATGCGGTTTCTAAAGAAATCACGCGACGCTACACGCCGTTTTTGGAACCGCTTGGACTCACTTATACGCAATATATCGCAATGCTAGTCTTGTGGGAAGAAAAGAAATGCAACGTGACCGAACTCGGGAAAAAGCTTTTTCTCGACTCGGGGACGCTCACTCCGCTTTTGAAAAAACTAGAAGCCAAAGGCTACGTGAAACGCACCCGCGAAGAATCCGACGAACGTTGTCTTTCCGTTTGCCTTACTGACGAAGGAGAACTGTTGCAAAGCAAGGCGAAAAACATTCCAAAATCCATGGCAAGTTGCGTGAATTTATCGCCGGACGAAGCGAAAACCTTATACAACACTCTCTACAAAATTTTGGGCAGCTTTAAGGATAACGCATGATCAAGATTCTCTTTGTTTGCCACGGAAATATTTGCAGAAGTCCCATGGCGGAATTTGTCATGAAAAAGATGGTTCACGAATTGCAGACAGTTCTTTCTGCCAGCACAACGTTGAGCGCCGAAGATTTTGAAATTGCCTCCGCCGCAACAAGCACCGAAGAAATCGGGAACCCGGTCTATCCGCCAGCGCGCCGCATGCTCGCTCGCCACAACATCGACTGTAGCGGGAAAACGGCCCGCCAAATGACCATAGCCGACTACAACCATTACGATTACATCGTGCTCATGGACCAAAACAATTTGCGGAATCTCCGCTGGATTCTGCCACGCGACATTTACGAACGGGAAACCCGCAAACCCTGCAAAATTTCGCTATTGATGGACTGGGCCCACAAAAGCCGCGATGTCGCAGACCCTTGGTACACTGGCGATTTCGAATCCACCTGGCAAGATGTGAACGAAGGCTGCAAAGCCATGCTCCAATGGATTATTGAAAATCATTAAACAGCAAAACCGGCTCAAACGAGCCGGTTTTTCTTTATTGTGCAACTTGCACAATTTACCCTAACAACAATCACTTCACCGAAACAGTAAACATCTGCCCGCCAGAATGCGGTTTGACAAGATAAACACCCGAACGCTTGACTGCCACACGAGCCATCGTCTGCAAATCATCAGAACCCATAGCCCTGAACCTTGTGACAAGTCGCCCCTGCATATCAAACACATGATACTCCATTTCAGCATCATTCAGACGCAAACCACGCGAATGATTCAAAGACATTGTCGTCGGGTCCTTGAAATCCAACCAGTCGATATTGACATAGTTCCCAACAATTTCCATTTTGAGCACATGTTCGCCCTTGAGGAGTTTCACCATGCCAGCATCAAGAGTCGCATAAGCATCCCAACCCGCGCTCTTTTCAAAAACAATATTGTCCAGCACCATTTTGTCATCAACATACAACTTCATTCCTGTATTCTCAGAAGTAGTCGCATAGCGAACTTGTAAAGCATATTCCTGTTCACGATCAATATTTACTGTATATTCCAGCCATTCGCCTTCTTGCGTGTAGCCGATGGCATAACCATCAACCGCTTTTACGATATCAACAGCGTCTTCGCGATACTCACCACCCTTGTTGTCATCGTCCTTGTCGAGGAACGACTTGCCCGGACCGCCCACGTCGTAGTTTTCGACTTCGATCTTGCCCGGAACAGCCGCCGCAACATCTTTGTAAGGCGCTTGCGGAATAATCGGTGTAATATACACGCGATAACCGTACTTGGTGTTCGTAATGTTTACCGGTACCGTAATCTTGCCGTCGTTTACGTCGTATTCCTTATCAGATACCAAATTCGTCGATGGAACAGCTTTATCCTTATTTTCCCATACAACATATTCAACAATCACATTCACCTTGTTGCCAAAAGCAGAAGGGATGCCCGAAATGTTCACATTCACATCGCCCCTGGTATTGCCGCCAAGTACAATGCTCGCAAAGCCTTTTTTCTTGTCGAGAGCGGCAAAACCATCTACGCCATCGCTCTTGTCGTTGGGGGGAGTGACCTTTGCCATGTAGCCGCTCATGTCGCCATACCACTTGTAGAGCCACCAGCCGCCACCACGCTCGTTATCCTTGGTGAGCAAACTTCCCAAACGCCCCGGCAGCGGTACGAACCACCAAGAAATCATCGCGCTTTCGACACCATGACGTTCAAACTTGGCTATAAATGGAATCGAAAGACCAGGGCAACCTTCTTCGCTATGTTCGGTCGAAGAATATTCGTTGATACTCAGCGGACGCGGTTTTACGTTGTACTTCTTTTCGAGGTTACGGTATGTTTCGACAGAGCCCACAAAGCCACTACTCCCCCATTGGTGCCAACTCACGACATCAGGCATGCAATTGTTCTGCGAGCAATATCTTACGAAATCTTCCATTTTGGAAGCGTGGTAAAAAGAATACGACGGTCCGATGATTTTTGCACCGGGGTCCATCTGGCGAATTAAATCGTAAGTCTGTTTCCAAAGGCCGGAATTGAAGTCGATGTTCGATTTCCAAGTATCGTTCGGTTCATTCCAGATCTCATAACCGTCAAAGTTCTTGTTGTTCGATTTGAGCTTATCGTTGATAACGGATTTCACTTCGTTTTTCCAGTGATCCATATTCTGGAACTTGTACGGCCATCCCGGCAGAACGTCCGCAAGGCGAATTTGGATTTTCGCACCGATGCTTTCAACACGAGGCGCCACAAGGAAGGCACCACCAATCGGCTGTTGACGACCATTACCGCTACGCGCTGGCGAAAGGAATACATTCGGCTTGAGCGGAGCCACATCCTTTTCAATGTTACTCGGAAGCGTTTCCGTCAAACCGTAAAGCGAACCCGTCGCCACATGGGTTACCGGCTTGATGCTATCGCCAAGGCTTACGCCCAGACTTACCGCGGCTTGAGAAACCGAAACCGCTAAAAACAATAAGAAAAATTTGTTTTTCATACCACATCCTTTTAACCACAATAAAAAATACCCCCATAAAGGGGGCATTTTAAAGCCATTAAAACTTTTTTTATTGTCTGATTGACAAAACTACTTACATGTAAATCCCTGCAATTCAAGACCGGCACGCATTTCGCCATAAGTCGAAGTGCGCTTCATGTCCATCGCCTTCATGAACCGGCAATCGTTGTCGATATGCATCTGGAACCCCGTCATCGTCGGAGTCACCTCGCCCTTGCCGCTCGCACGGATACGCTCCATCATCTGTTCACGTTGGTCGAACTGCTCCGGTGGCACGAACACATCCGTCACGATATCGACATTTTCAATTTCCGAATCGCCGAACACAAACGAAATCGTCACAAGATTCTTGAGGCCGTGGAATTGCCCATCCACCTTGCAAACCAAGTTCTTATTGGCAGGCTTCTTGGACTTTTTCACCTTCTTGTTCGCCTGCGCCGCCTTCGCCTTCGGGTCCGGAGTGTATTGCAGCGCCTCCAGCATAACGTCTTCCTTCACGACACCCACCAACTGGTTGATAATGCGGCCATCCTTGATAAAAAAGAACGTCGGAAACGCCTGAATCGGGAGCGTATTCTTGATTTTCTCGATATTCGGTTCATCGATGCCCACAGACGCAATCTTGATATCGTTATAGTTTTTCGCTATACCAATAAGTGTCGGGATCATAACAAGGCACGGCGGGCAACTCGTCGATGAAATTTCCAGAATCACGGGCTTTTTCGACTTCAAGATTTCCTTCTCGAAATTGTCGTCGTTAATCTTCACAATCCGAATGTCTTCGTCTGCCAAAGGAGCGCCCTTTGCAGAAACATTGCAGAAGCCACCCAAAGCAAAAACAGTCGCCATCACACAAGCAGCGACGTTCACCGCAAAAATATTTTTCAGTTTTTTCATTTTCGTTTCCTTAGTTCTTTTGGCAAAATACAAAAATAAAACAAGACATTTTCTATCTTTCTTCGCATGCAGACCGAAAACACCCAAGAAAAAATCAAAGGCAATCCAATCGCCCTTTTGCCCATCGCCGTCTTCCTGGTGCTCTATCTAGGACTCGGCATCACATTCGAATATATTCTCAAGGTTCCGATGGGATTCTACAACATTCCCATCGTGGCCGCATTCCTGGTGGCGATTTTCGTCGCGTGCGTGCAGAATCGCAAGCTGAATTTCGACCACAAAATGAACGTGATGGCAGGCGCCCTTGGCGACCGCAACATTTTCTTGATGATTCTCATTTTCCTCTGCGCGGGTATTTTCGCAGGCATTCTCGGGCGTAGTAGCGCTTCGGCGGCGGCTTACTTGCTGCTGGACTTTATCCCGGCGCAGTTTGCGGTGGTGGTGCTGTTTGTGGTGGCGGCGTTCGTCTCGACAGCGATGGGGACATCCGTGGGCACGATTGCGGTGGTCTCGCCGATTGCAGTCGAAGTCGCTCAGATGGCGGGCTTCGGCGTTCCATTCTGCGTGGCGACAGTAATTGGCGGCGCAATGTTCGGCGATAACTTGAGCTTTATTTCAGACACGACGATTGCTGCGACATCTACGCAGGGTTGCCAAATGAAGGACAAGTTCCGCGTAAACTTTTTGATTGCGCTCCCAGCGGCGCTTCTCGCAATTGCGATTATCACGGCGATTTCGTTTGCAACCGAAGCAAAGACCGTTGCCGAAAACTCATACAACCTAATTCAGCTCATCCCGTACGTTCTCGTACTCGCGCTCGCCCTCACAGGCATCAACGTTTTTGCAGTGTTGCTCATCGGCATCGTCGCGGCGTCCATCATTATGGTGGGTTCCGGTTCACTCGACATGATTGGACTTTTACAGAACATCGGTAACGGTATTTCGGGAATGTACGAGACAATTCTCGTTGCGGTTTTAGTAAGCGCCTTGTGCGGACTCATCCGCATCCACGGCGGTTTCGCAGCGTTACTGGACTTCATACACAAAGTATTCAAAGGGCATCGTAGCGGGCAAGTTGGCGTTGGCCTCTTGGTAAGCGCACTCGACATTGCAACCGCAAACAATACGGTCGCTATCGTGATGGCAGGGCCCATCGCAAAACAGATGGGTGACGAATATAGAATCTCGCCGAAAAAGACCGCCTCGCTTTTGGATATTTTCAGCTGCGTAGTTCAAGGGATTTTGCCATACGGAGCCCAGATGCTCGTAGCACTTTCCGCAATTTCGGCAGCCCTCCCCGAAGCCAATGTGAGCGCATTCAACCTGATTCCATACATGTTCTACCCGTTCCTGCTGCTTGTAAGTGTACTTATATTCATCGCGATTTCCCCGCGTAAGGTTAAGCAGACAATCTAGCTAAACGCGGTCTCCCACTTGCATTTCATTTTTTTCGCGCAACACTTGTCTGCGCGATTTTCATTTTGTAGTTTAACTAGAAAGACGGCGAGAACATATCATTCTCGCAAAACAGATGCTGTCCACTCCGGACAGCCTTTTTACTACAAAGTAAAATTTATTCCAAACTAAACTATAAAATCGCTACTCCGCGCAAACGATACTTTGTAGTTTGCAATATGGGGACGGGAATTCGTCTCTTAATAAAAATACAGGAGGCAATCATGAAAAAAATCAAGATAATGGTGGCTGTAGCGCTTGCGGTTATGGTCACTACATCTTTCGCAGCAAGCGCCATCAAATCGAAACGCGGCAGCATCGATCTCACGTCAAGTAAAGATGGAGGCACGGTGGTCTGCACAGCAGATTTTAATGACGAACTGACTATTGTCAAAGAAGACGCTACAACTGTTCTCGTCAAAGGGAGATGCGGACAGGGCTGGGTCGAAAAATCCAAAGTCGAATATATCGCCAAAGGTCCAGGGGACAAATCCTTCACAATGGACGATGTTATTCTTGTCGGTTGGGAGGACAACAGAACACTTGTCGATATATTCTCTGACAATATCGAAGATTTCGAAGGCGTAGATATCAATCGTGATTTCAAGGAATACCTGACTTACACGATGGACCGTGAGCAGACCGAAATGCGGCACGGCGAAAATTAAAACCCAATCTCATAATATCAACGCAGCTCCCAAGGGGGCTGCGTTTTTTCGTTGTCTTAAATTTTCCATGCAGAACAAAGCGTTACAATTTTATTACATTTTTCGTCGATTTAACAAAATAGACCCTTTATAAAGGATTAATTATGAATATTGCTATCGTC
>JAEEGK010015151.1_pt1 | contig 17146 bp, 2 predicted proteins | sample 8958771 | NCBI WGS metagenome assembly JAEEGK01 (sample SAMN16246547, study PRJNA631951) | gut metagenome | biome: gut microbiome; feature: rumen; material: SC-attached | host: Bos | place: Iran: Karaj | collected 2018-10
TGCTGTCGCTCGACTCATAGTAGGTCGAGTCGATAGTCCAATACTTCTCCAGATTGCAGTCGCGCAGACATGTGAAATGTGCCACATCGCCTTCGCACAGTATATTGCTCTCAGTGGCAAACACCACATCGGGACGTCCCACCGCCTCGCACACGAAGGTCCTGGCCATTCCGCAGGCGTCGAGGGTGGCACTGGGCGCCGTCTCGCAATAGAGCTTGACACCGAAGAGGCCCGGCCGCGGAAAACGATAGGTGACGTCGTTGCCCCACAACGTGTCGAGGGGCATGCTGCACTCGGTATCGGCATATAACACCCAGTATATCGAAGCCGGCAGGATGCCCTCGGGCATGTACGTCGTGCTTCTGTTGTGGAACGTCACCGTGGTGTCGCACGTAGCCTCCATCTGGTAGTCAATCTTCGGTCGGCGGTTCTGCACCGTCACGTATAGCTTCGACTCCACCGGCTTGGCAGGGTCCAAGGCCGAGGTCATGATGCACATGAAGGTCTGCTCGCCCACCGTGTCGCCGGCATGGACGCCGCGGGTGAGCGCGAAATCCTGTATGCGGGGCGTGTAGCGATGCTCGGTGGTGACTCCGGTGGCAGGGTATATCTGGCGGAAGGTGACCGTGTCCATGCGGTCCATGTCGTAGAAATTGGCTATCGCGCCGTCCTCCGAGGCAAACCACCGGTAGGAAATCATGTCGGATGGCGCCGTCAGCGTGTCAACCACGTCCGATTCGGGACTGGGACAGCCCGACGCGGTGAGAATCATCGGCTGGAAGTCGCCGCTGATATAGGCATACAGCGGGTCGGCATTGTAGATGCAGTCCGAGGTGTACATCTCCACCCTCACCTGCTCATATATGTAGTCGTTGAGGTTGATGGCGACCTTGGCCCACGGCTTGTAGACATACATGCAGGGCCATTCTGCCGTCTGAAGCCCCACCACCCACGGCGCGGCGACAGTGCCGGTATGGTGCGGCGCCGACACCTTATACCACAACGAGTCGTTCAGCGGCTCGTTGCGCCAGGTTCCGTCCTGGTTCTTTCCTACCACCCGGATGAGGAACTCGCCGGCATCGTAGGCGCTGTGGTCGTAGCGGCGCGCCACAACGGCATAGTTGATGATAAGCAGCGCGTTGGCGGGCGTCACCAGCATGGTGTAAAACAAAGCCTCCGACCCCCTGTTGTTACCTGGAACCGGATAAGTAGCCGATAGGTTTATGGCCTGTCCCGTGTTGCGCATGTCGCCCAGACGGATGCTGGTCAGATAGCCCGGCGGTATGCGCTGCATACCGCTGCCGGGGGTACTCACCGTGAACTGGTCGATGCCGGCATTGGTCTGCGTTATAATCTGGAAACGGACGTCGCTGGCGTCGAAGAAATTATGCCCGCAGTTGCTGATGTAGCTGTCAGGACCCGAGTTATAAGACACCGAGGTGATGCTGCTCGCCGGGATAGGGTCAGCGGCCGTGCAAGTGCTCATGATATGGTATCCTGTCGTGGTGTCGAAATGGTTGTCGCTGTAGGTGCGGTCGCCCACTCGGGCACTCCAAAAGTAGTTGCTGCTGCCGGTGACAAACGATGTGGTGTTGCGGAAGCCAGGGCAGTCGCTACCGCTCTGCGCCCACACCGCGGCGCCTATGACAGTCACAAGCAAGTATGCAAGCAGCTTCCTCATATCCTTGCAGTCGTTTTATTTCTTGGTTATCAATCCCGCCACCATGCCGTTGACCGTGGGCGACACACGCCATGCCAGCACCGCGGCCGCCACGGCGCCACCCAGCACGACGGTCTTCACCGCCGCGTCGATCAGCAGACCGCCGATGCCGCCGGCCAGCCCCGTCAGCAACGGGGTGACCCACACCGTCCATACCTTGCCCAGCGCCACCCCCGCAACCAACAGGACCAGCACTTTCATCTGGGCTGCCGAGAAGAGACTCACACGCAGCCGCCACCACAGCAGCGACAGCAGCAGCAGGAAGTAGAGGGCGTAGCTCAGCAGCGTCGCCGCTGCGGCTCCGTCGATGCCCCACAGGCCGATGAGCACTCCGTTGAGCACTATTGCGCTCACCGTGAGCACCCCTATCAGCGGCAGCGACCAACGGTACCACCGCGAATAGTTGAGCACGTCGGTGCCTATCGAGAGCGACGAGTTCATCACCTTGGCCAGCCCCAGGATGAGCACCACGCCGGCACCGCCGGCATAGTCGGCCCCGTTGGGAATGACGGCGAAGAGCGCGTCGAGGTTGATCCATATCACATAGAATATCAGCAGGCTCACCAGCAGCTGGTGCAGGCTCACCTGCCGTCCGAGGCGGTTCACCTCGGCCCAGTCGCCGTTCTTCACAGCGTCGGAGACCACCGGCCGCGAGATGGCACCCAGCGAGCGATAGGGAACCTCGACCACGTTGGCGATGAAGAAAGCAATGGTGTAGACGCCCGTCACCGCCAGGCCTGCTTTGGCACCGAGGAATAAAGAACTCATCAGCGGTATGTTGCCAGCCAGCACCGTGGCGGTCATAAAGAGCGTGTATCGCAGCATGTCGCGCCAGCGACCACCGTCGGCCACGAAGCGCCAGTCGACGTGCAGCCACGCCGCCAGCGGCAGGCCGCTTATACGGTAGAGGTAGAACATGTTGAGCAGCATGGCCAGGCCATAGCTGCCGCAGAACAGCCACACAAACACGTCCAACGAGATGACGCGGTAACCATAGAGCAGGTAGGCCGCCAGGTTGAACACGCGGATGCCCACCTCGCGCACCATCTTCGGCACCGTGATGCGCATAAGCACCGAAGCACCCGTCTCGAACACCGTGGTATACAGCGCAAAGAAGGTGAGCATCGGCAGCATGTAGAAGTAGTCGGTGAGCAGGGCCGAACGCTCGCTGTAGAGCTCCAGCAGCGGGCCATGGAACACCAGGAAAGCCAGCGCCACCAGCGTGAAGCCCACCAGCGGCACCAGCAGGCTGAGGCCGAAGATGCCGTGATAAAAATCATTATGCTCCTCCCCTAAATTAGGGGAGGGGGACCGCCGCAAAGCGGTGGTGGAGGAGTCTCGGAAATGAGGGAAGAAGCGGATAAGCGATGAGTTGCTGCCCATCTGCGCTATGGCCGAGAAAAGCATGGCCGCGTCGACCATCACACGTGTAAGGCCCACCTCCTCGGTGGTCAGGAACCGCGTGACAACGAAGAACGTGGTGACGAACCCTATCGCCACCCCCAGGTAGTTGGCCAACGCCCCTCGGATGCTCTGCCGTGCTATTACACCCATAACAACACCTACAACGACAAATTGTTTCATTTATTATGTCACGAATTAAAAAAAACACCACCATCGACGCACCTTACCCGTCACGTTGTCAGTCAATTACGCAAAAATATGCACGCTAATCACCTAATAATCAACAACTAAACCCCACCCCCTCCACACCAACTCCACCCCATCTCCACCCCTCCTCCACCCCCTCTCCACCCTCCGGCGGTGATGATACGATGTCGATACAACGTTTTTTTTCATTATTTTTGTTGCAATTTCAAAATTATTTGTATTTTTGCACTTTTGGGACTGGGTGAAGGCAACACCTCTTCCACACGCAACTATATGAAACGCAGCATATTATCTAGCACAATATTACTCTTGTTGCTTTTGTCCGTGACGCTAAAAATCACGGCACAGGACTCTATCACCGTTCTTTCTAGCATCACCAACCCTGCTGGTCATTATATTATCTCGCAAAATATCAACGGGGGCAGGCCTGGCGTCACCACCTTCAGTGGAACCCTCGAGGCCGCCATCGACACCACGACCCACATGCCATACCGCATCAGCGGCCTCAACGCTCCACTATTCACCACCCTCACCGGCACGGTGAGGAACCTAGTGCTAGAGGACGTGAATATAAGTGAACACACCGGCAACACCGGCGCCATTGCCTGCACAGCCAATGGCTCGGCACGCATCTACAACGTGGGCATACTCAGCGGTTCGGTGGGCGGCACTGGCTACACCGGCGGCCTAGTTGGCTTGCTCGACGGCTCCGCCCGCGTGGTCAACTGCTACTCCTATGCCGACATAACCGGCGGCACCAACGTCGGTGGCATCGTGGGCTACAACAACGTGGCCACTACCGCCGCCAACAACGGTCAAAAGACCATGGTCTTCGCCTGTATGTTCTACGGCGACATCACCGGCGGCACCACCGTGTCGCCCGTCTACGGCGGCACCAATATATCGAACGCCGGCACCAGCACCACCAGCGGTGTGAGCAACTTCAACTATTTCCGCCTCGAAGCCCCATATGTGCAGCCGACGGGTGTCACCTTCAACTGCGCCCTCGGCGCCGAGGACCGTTTCCTGAAGCGCTTCGAGTTCTTCCGTCACATCCTCAACGGCCAACGCAAGCTGGCAGGCTGGTGGGCCACAGGTACCTACAGCAAGGACGACATGCTCAAGTGGGTGCTGCTGCCCGACAGCATCGGCAGCGACCATCCCTATCCGGTATTGATGGAACAAGGTAAGTACCCCTCGGTGGTGAACATCGACGCCGCCAATGCCCAGGAGAATCAACCCCGCAACCAAGGCGGCAAGCTGGGGACCCTTGCTGTGCATATCCAGCAGGGCGATGGCGCCGTCTATGGCGCACCGGCTGGCGCCACCATCACAACCTCCGACACCACCCTCATCATCACCGACAAGGACACCGCACACTACAACTTCAACTACTACAAAGTGCAACTGCCCTACTACAACGAAGTGGGCACCAAGAACTACAACGGCAACCGCGTGGTGACGGGCTGGAAGATTGTCAACATCTCCCGTGGTACGCCAGGTACCTTCACCGCTTCCGACACCTGGGGTGGATACAATTTCGCCGACCGCAACTGCACCAACAAGGACCTCTATGGCACAGGCGGCAGCAATCGCATCTTCAACCAAGGTGCCTACTGGGATGTGCCCGAAGGGGTTACCTCCATCACCATCGAACCCTACTGGGCCAAGTGCGCCTACCTGGCAGACCAAAACGCCGACAAGGTGTATAGTAAGGATATGAAGACTGGGTACAATGTGTCTAACGTCGGTGGCGGACAGATATACACCAACGGCAACAGCTATTCCATTGCAGGAGATAACCAAGTGGTATACACCTCCATGGGCAATGCTATCTCAAGTAGTAATAGTACGGGACTTTTTGTGGACGCAGAGGGGGATCCGAATAATCAAACTGTTTATGATTATGCCGTGGTGCTTGTGGGTAATTATCATCATTATAACTCCATTGAAGCAAGTAAAGCCAAACCCTATACGGTTACCTCTATCGACCTTGATGGCGACAACGAACCCGACTACTCTTATATTCTGCGCTTCGACAGTCGTACCGAATTCCACCCCGTAAGGGTCGACTTCATCAATATTCCCGGACTTGGTATGGCCCAAAAATCCACCGGCGGCACGGGTTCCTACAACTTCGGTATCCTTATTCCCAAAGGATGGTACGAAAGTACCAACACCTCGCTCTTACGGTTTACCCAGTTCGAGTATGAGCATTCGTCCAGAAGCACAACCGACGCCATCATCGTGCAGGGCGGCGTCATGGAGCAATGGGTGAGCTACAACCAAAAAGGTAGATCAAACAATATCCCTTACATCCATGTAGGAGGTAACGTGTGGTTCAAGGAATTCCATACGGGCTGTCACCAAGATAAAAATCAAACAAGTGGAAGTAATCGATTTCAGCCAACTAAACACTCACCCATATCGGTTACTGGTGGCGATTTCGATGAGTTCTCCCTCACAGGCCTTTATGTAGCCAATACTGGTCTCGACAATTACGCAGACAATGCCGAGTGCTACATCAATGGTGGTCGCTTCGGCACCGTCTGCGGTGCCGCTATGGAAGGTATCGGCAAAGCCAACGGTGCCGACAATACCGGCGACATCACCTGGCTCATCCAAAATGCCGACATCCACGAGTTCTACGCCGGCGGCCTCAATGCTGCCAAACCAGTCACTGGCAACCTCGCCACCAACATCGTCGATAGCCATGTAGACCTCTTCTGCGGCGGTCCTCAGTTTGGCGACATGAGCAGCGGCAAGACCGTCGTCACAAACGCCACGGACTGCACCTTTGGCACCTTTTTCGGTGCAGGCTACGGCGGAAACTCCTACAGCCGCTTTGCACCCAGCAACCATAACAATATAGTAAACTTCCCCCATAACGGTGGGGCAGCTGGCAATGACAGTTCTTGGAACGCATGGTTGAAGAGGTTTTACAAACAAGAATTCAATTCCACCTATGGCGGTGTATCCACACAGTTCAACTACCAGTTCTTGCCTATGTCGGGCAATGCCGACAATGTGGCCCGTATCTTGATTGACTTTGTCAAATTCTCTTTGGCCACCACCCACAGCGTCACCTCGACGCTGACGGGCTGCACTGTCACAGGCAACTACTATGGTGGCGGCAGCCTGGGCAAGGTGGATGGCAACGTCACATCAACGCTCAACAACTGTACCATGAAAGGCAATGTTTATGGAGCCGGCTTCTCGGCTTCGCTGCCTACGGTCCAAGTCGATGCCATCGGCTTTGAAACCGAGCCTTACTATTATGAACAATTGGGCACCTATCGTACAGGTGTGAAATATAAAACCAACCCTGACTTTGCGCCCACGACCTATACATGGGAACACGGCAATGCCATCAGTATTGACAAGACCAACCACATACTCTATACCACAGAGAACCTGGACAAGACCAATCTCGGCTCAGTTAATACAGCCACCATTACACTCAAGGGCAACACCACGGTGGGCACTCAAGGAGATGACGACACAGGTAATGTCTATGGCGGCGGTGATGAAAGTGCCGTCACGGGCAATACCACTGTCATCCTGGAAGAAGGCACCCATGTATTGGGCAACGTTTACGGCGGTGGCAATGAAGGTGCTGTCGGTGGCGACTCCGAAGTGAAAATCCAAAATCAATCGAAATAAAAAAAGTTACGATATATGAACAAGATCTTAACGAGACATATTATCCTGACAGCGGCAATGTTCCTTTTCGGAAGTGCAGCGATGGCACAAGTCAACGTGGGTGGTAGCGTCTTCGGCGGCGGCAACAAAGCCAACGTGGGCGGCAAAAGCACCGTGCTCATCGATCAAGCTGGCGCTGTGATAGAAAAGGATGTTTATGGCGGTGGCGCTTTAGCAAATGTAGATACAATCAATAAGAATCTGCTAAACACAGTCACCCTTACTCAAGGTACTGTGGAGCAAGACATCTATGGAGGAGGATTAGGCGATGCCTCTCACGCAGCTAAGGTTTACGGACCAGTACAGGTAATTATGTACGGTGGTCAAGCTCGAAACGTTTTCGGATGTAACAATGTCAATGGAGCACCGCAAAGCACAGTGAACGTCACAATTAACGATGGCGAAGTATCCCAAAGCGTTTTCGGCGGTGGCAATTTGGCAGCCTTTGAGGGCAGTCCTGTAGTCAATATCAATGATGGCGAAATTACGGAAAATGTCTTTGGTGGTGGCAATTTGGCTGACGTGTTAGGATCCACTACCGTGAATATCAACGGAGGCACAATCACGCTAGATGTGTACGGCGGAGGAGCACTTGCCGATGTGGGTACCGACAATAGCAACAACACCGTTGTCAACGTCCTTGGTGGTACTGTCAATGGCAATGTCTATGGCGGCGGACTGGGACGTAAACAAGAAGGAAATGACCCTACTACAGCCATCCCAGCCGCAGTCAACGGCGTGGTGACGGTGAATATCGGAGCTCTCACAGGAGCTTTGGACGGTGATGGTTTTGCACCAAGCGAAAGTGTTTCAGGTGAAGCCACCATTAGGGGCTATGTCTTCGGCTGCAACAACACCAACGGTTCGCCTAAAGACAATGTTACTGTAAATATCTATAAGACTTACCGCACAACAGAACAACAAACTTCTGGTACAGGCTTCGCCTTGTCACAAGTCTTTGGCGGCGGCAACCAAGCCAACTACGAACCTGCCACAACTGGCAAGAAAGCTACGGTTCATATTTGGACTTGCGATAACACGATTCAATATGTTTATGGCGGTGGTAACGCTGCTGACTTGGGCACCCCAAGCATCAACAGCGCCACTGATGTCATCATCGATGGCGGCCGCATCGAGTGGGTCTTCGGCGGCGGAAATGGCTATAGCGAGACAAACAATCATACCGATCCAACAGCACCGAACTACAACCCCGGTGCCAACGTCAACGGCAACACACAGGTCACCTACCATGCCGGCAACATCACCTATGTTTTCGGCGGTAGTAATCAGTGGGGTAACGTTAGCGGCAGCAAGACGGTGGATATCCTCAGCGACGGTACTTGTACATACGATAATCACATCACCGAGCTTTATGGCGGCAACAATGAGGCTCCCTCTACTGGCGATATCAGCCTTACGATGGGATGTCCTGAGCACCTCTGTGATATTGGCGCCGTCTACGGCGGCTCTCGCAATGCTAATATCGACGGCGATGTGACCCTCACTATCGAAGGCGGACAATATGACAAGGTTTTCGGCGGAAACAATATCGGCGGCACTATTAATGGTAACGTCACCCTTAACCTTTATGGCGGCACCATCAACAGCGCTTTTGGAGGAAACAATGCCGGTGGTGAGATTAAGAAATCAATCACAGTTAATTTGCTTGATGCCGGAAACTCCCAGTGCCCACTTCAAGTGGATACCATATATGGCGGCGGACAGGAAGCAGCTTATACTCCTGATCTTGTGGCTGGAAAGAAAATCGTCTCTCCCGTGGTTAACCTTTGGCACGGCACTGTGGGTCATGCCGGTTCTGCGGGGAATCCCAATGTCGCAGGCTGCGTCTTCGGCGGCGGCAAGGGCTCGGGCGCAATTGTAACAGCCCATCCTAAGGTCGTGATAGGCGATACTATTACTGGACATGATGCAAATAGAGTCACTATTTATTATAACGGCAGTGATTTTGGCAACATCTTTGGTGGTGGTAACGCAGCAGCAGTTGATGGTATCGACTCCGTGTTGATGCTGAAAGTAAATAGCAAAGTAGGCAATCTGTTCGGTGGCGGCAACATGGCTGATGCCGACAGTACTGTGGTGATGATGACTGTAGCTGCCACTGTCGACACCATATTTGGAGGTGGTAACAAGGCTGGTCTTGATGGTGCGGCTTTGGTGGAAGTCGCTGCTGGTACGGTTCGTGGCGGTTTGTACGGCGGAAGCAATGCAAGCGGTACAGTTAGCGGCGACATCTTGGTAAATATTACTGGCGGCACTATTGGCACTGATGATGCTAATAGCAATGACGGTGTGTTCGGTGGCGGTTTTGGTAATGGAACTTCCACTTCCGGTAATGTTAGTGTTACGATTAAAGGTAGCAGTGTTAACGTGTACGGCGATGTCTATGGAGGTTCAGCAAAGGGTAGCGTCAACAATGATGACAACAACAAAACAATCGTCACCCTTGCAAGTGGCACGGTCCATGGCGACCTCTATGGTGGCGGACTGGGCGATGGCAAACACGCTGCCCTCGTCAAAGGCGCGGTGCAAGTCGCAATCTATGGCGGTACTGTTGACAATGTCTTCGGCTGCAACAATGCCAAAGGTGCTCCAGAAAGCATGGTTCAAGTCATTGTCAATGATACTACCGCAGCACAAAGTATGAAGGTTACCAACGTGTTTGGTGGTGGCAACTTGGCTGCTTATACGGGTACGCCTGATGTGGACATACTGAATGGCACGATAAACGGCAACGTCTTCGGCGGCGGTAATGAAGCTGGTGTTGGAGGTGGCGATGTAACCATGAGCGGCGGCATCGTCAAAAAAGGTCTTTATGGCGGTTGTAACACAAGCGGCACTATCACTACAAATGTTACTGTCAATGTCGAGGGCGGTACTGTCGGCACTGCCAATACCATCAATGGCGCTGTTTATGGTGGCGGTTTGGGTGTAGACACCAAAGTGAAGGGTGATGTTACTGTGACCATCAATGGCGGCACCATCAACAATGACGTTTATGGCGGTTCTGCCAAGGGTATGGTCAACTGCAATGATGAAGGAACAGGAGCCACTTCGGGTTCCAAGACCTATGTTACACTCAAGGCGGGTACTATCAATGGTTCGCTTTACGGCGGCGGTCATGGTATCGACAAAGCCAAAGCTCATGTGTGGGGCCCTGTCCAAGTTACTGTGAATGCCGGGTCAGTCAACGGATCGGTCTATGGCTGTAACAACGCTAGCGGTGCTCCGCAAAGCACTGTCAAGGTGGATGTTTATGGTACAGATACTCCTGCTTCTGGCTATGCCCTCGCTAATGTGTTTGGTGGCGGTAACCAGGCACCATTCGGCGGTACTCCAGAGGTGACCATCCATAATTGCGAAAACAGTATCGAATTCGTCTATGGCGGCGGCAATGCGGCATCTGTGGCAGGCACCAACGTTAAAGTCTATGGCGGCAACACCATCGGTAATGTGTTCGGCGGTGGTAATGGCACTGGCGTGGCAGCCGAGTTCGTGATGGTTACAGGTAACGTCCTGGCGAACATTTATGGTGGTACCATCAACAGGGTGTTCGGCGGCAACAATACAAGCGGTGTCATCACAGGCTCTGCGACCTTGAACATCAACAAAAAAGCTGAGGTAGAGGGCAATGACGCATGTAAAATGTATATTGGCGAAGTTTATGGTGGCGGCAACCTTGCTGCTGGCAAAGCCGGCACGATTACCATCGGCTGCACAGGCGATTGGACAACTACAGGTACAAACAATCATACTAACCATAACTCCACTACCAACCGCATCGGCTATGAACTCGAAGGCATCGGCACGGTGTACGGTGGAGCCAACCAAGCCGGAATCAGCAACGACATTATCTTAAATATAAATAGCGGCATCGTCGAGAATGTCTTCGGTGGCAACAACACCAGTGGTGAGATTAGTGGTACGATTACGGTCAATATTGAGAAGACCGGCACTTGCGACTGGTATGTAGGCAACGTATTTGGCGGCGGTAACTTGGCTGCCTATAGTAATATACCTGCTGTAAACATCAAGAATGGTATGGTCTCAGGTAGCGTCTTCGGTGGCGGTAACGAGGCTGGCGTGGGCGGCGGCAACGTGACCATGACAGGAGGCACCGTCCTGGTCGGACTTTACGGCGGATGCAATACTAGCGGTGAGGTTGGCGGCAATATCACAGTTGATATCACTGGCGGCACTATCGGTTCTGCGGATAGCCTCTCCAGTCCCCGCTATATCACTGCCGATGTGTTTGGCGGAGGCTATGGTTCGGCCACTTCCACTTCGGGCAATGTTGAAGTCAACATCAATGGCTCTAGTGTGAACATCTACGGTGATGTCTACGGTGGATCAGCCTTGGGCAATGTCAATAACGAAGCTACCGACAAGACCACTGTCAACATCCTCGAAGGCATACTTCATTCGGAAGAGGAAACGATTGGCGGCTTCATAGTCTATCATGGCGGCAATGTCTACGGCGGTGGATTGGGACGTAAGGATGACCCAAGTACTAGTGGTGTAGATGAGGCCGTGGAGGCCAAGGTCTACGGCGAGGTGACAGTCAACATCGGTGAGATTTCCGGCACCGGTGCTACCGGTGGTGACCAAACAGGCAATTCCTATTCGGGCAATGCCACCATTGGAGGCAGCGTCTATGGCTGCAACAATACGAACGGCTCGCCGCAGCAGGATGTCACGGTGAACATCTACGCGACGGCACATACGGATGGCAATGGCGGTACACCTAATAATACTTTCGATGGTAATGCTTATGCTATCGCCAACGTCTTTGGCGGTGGTAACGAGGCACATTATACTCCTAGCGTTGTAAAAAAGAAGGCTACGGTGAACATCTTTGGTTGCGACAACACCATCGGTCGCACCTTCGGCGGCGGCAACGCGGCTCACGTGGGTACCACAACGGTGAATGCAAGCGTGGAGACCGACATCTTGGGCGGACGTATCGGCCAGGTGTTCGGCGGAGGTAATGGTGAGCGCGGACCAGCTTACGCTGCTAATATTTATGGTAACGATACGTTAAAAATACACGGTGGATCTATCGGCCAGTCTTTCGGCGGCAGTAACCAAAACGGTACTATCTTCGGAGCAATCGACATCACTGTGGATGAAAACGGTTGCGGCTCGATGGAGATTGACGAGTTCTTCTGCGGCGGCAATTTCGTGGATATCATAGGTGGCCTGACCTCCACCATTTCCTGCGCAAATGGAATGCAAGTGAAAAACCTATACGGCGGCTGCAACATGGCCGACATCTACGGTGATGTTGTCCTCAACGTTGAAGGCGGAGAGTATATCAATGTGTTCGGTGGTTCGAAGGGCGATTTGGTAAGTCTTGGCGGTAATCATATTAACAAAGCTGCTAACATCAAGAAATATCCTACTGATTGGGAAACCAATTCAACTTATCCTGCTGCGTTGCATACCTATATGAGTTCCAACGGAGGGAATGCCCTTGTTGGTCAAGGCGGTAACGTCACCCTCAACCTGTATGGCGGCACCATGACCAACGCTTACGGCGGCAGCAATGTCAACGGCAATATCGAAGGCGTGATTACTGTCAATTTGCTTGATACTGGTAGTGCCTGCCCGCTTCAAGTGGATACTATCTACGGCGGTGGACAGAAAGCCAATTACACGCCCAATTTAGTGGCAGGAAAGAAAATCGTCTCTCCTGTGGTCAACTTGCTGAAAGGCACGGTGGGCGAGGAGGACGGTTCTCATGTGGTCACTGTGGCTGGCTGCGTCTTTGGCGGCGGCAAGGAGGCTTCTGTTACAGCCCACCCGAAAGTCGTCATCGGCGACACCATCACAGGACATGGAAGCTATGTCGCCAAGGTGCTTGGCAACGTATTCGGCGGCGGCAACTTGGCTACCGTTGACGGCATCGACTCCGTACTGATGCTCAAAGGCAATAGCCAAGTGGTCAACCTCTTCGGAGGTGGCAATAGGGCCAATGCTGATAGCACGGTGGTGATGATGACAGCTGGCATCGTTGACACCATCTTCGGCGGTGGCAACCTGGCCGGTCTTACCGGTACTTCCAAGATTGTCATGACCAATGGAAAGGTGAACAAGGGTATCTTCGGCGGATGCAACGCGAGTGGCACGGTCAGCGGCGAAGTCACTCTTGAAGTCAACGGCGGTGCTGTCGGCGCCGAAAACGCTCTTGCATACGGAATATATGGTGGCGGCTATGGCGCGGAAACCTCAACAGGCGATGCGGTGAATGTCACCATCGGCAACAGCGAAGCTACTCCCACCATCTATGGCGACATCTACGGTGGCTCAGCCCTTGGTCAAGTAAACGGCTCAACCGATCATACCACTACCCTTAACATTAGTGGCAGTGGTTTGCACGGCACCATCTACGGCGGCGGCAAGGGCCAGGCTTCTCCAGCCATCACTGCCATTACCAACGGCAACGTGATCGTCAACTACAACACAGCCAACACCTATCTTATTGATGGTATTTACGGAGGCGCCAACATCAAAGGCAACGTGAAGGGCAATATTGACGTGAACGTCAACGCCAACGTGGGTGCTTCAGGCAACAGCCGCAACATCTTCGGCGGCGGCCTCGGCCAAAATACCATGACGGAAGGCAATGTCACGGTGACCATCGGTACTGCTGACGGTAGTAAACAGCCTGTCATTTACGGTGACATCTATGGCGGTTCTGCTCTCGGTAACGTCAACGACGCAGCATCTGACCTCACCAAGATCGATTTCCTGAACGGCACCTTGCACGGCAACATCTTCGGCGGTGGCTTGGGTCAGAAAACACCTACTCCCATTGCTGCCAAGGTCAACGGTTCAGTGGAGGTGAACATCAGTAATGTTAGTCAACTGGAAGACCAATGCCATATCGACCTACGCGATGCCAACATCTATGGCTGCAACAACACTAACGGTTCACCGCAGGCCAATGTGACGGTGAATGTGTGGAAGACCGGTTTCACTACCGGCGATTATGCCTCTCAAACAGGAACGCTCTACGCAATCGACCAAGTGTTTGGTGGCGGCAAGCAAGCAGACTACCTGCCTGAGAATGCCAAACCCGATAGCGACAAGAAAACCACAGTTTATATCCATGAATGCAAGAACACCATCCGACGCGTCTTCTCTGGCGGCGATGCTGCTGCGGCTACTGGCGTGGCTTGCACCATCGAGGGTGGTCGTTTCGACTATATCTTCGGTGGCGGTAACGGTGAAGCCACAGCTGCCAACATCGGACTGGGTGGTACTGACCTCCTTGTGGAAGCAGGTATCATTAAATATCTCTTCGGTGGTAGCAACACCAGCGGCACCATCTCAGGAGAAATGCGCACCACTGTCACCGGTAACAAATACACCAGTGGTTGTGACGAAAACATCACCGAATTCTTCGGCGGCGGTAACTTGGCACCCATCAACACCAGCATAACCACTACCATGGATTGTGGCGTGGGCACCATCACCAATATCTATGGCGGAGCCAAACAGGCCGCCATTACAGGTGACATCACCTGGAATATCAAGGGCGGCACCTACACCAACATCTTCGGCGGTTCACAGGGTATTTATGGAGGCACTGCTGCCAACATCACTGGTAACGTCACCCTTAACCTCTATGGTGGTACCATCACCAACGCTTTCGGCGGCAGCGACCAGAATGGCAACATCACTGGTCAGATTACCGTCAACGTTTTGGATACCGTTACGGGCTGCCCACTTGATGTCACTAACATCTATGGCGGTGGCAACGTGACTCCTTATACTCCCACCTCGGCAACCATAAGTCCTTTGGTTAACGTGATGTATATCAAACAAGATGCAGGTGTGAAAGGCAACGTGTTCGGCGGCGGCTTGGGTGAAACTGCAAAAGTCACCGCTAACCCGGTGGTCAATATCGGCTACAACGCTTCAACCATGAGCAGCCTGGTCAGTGGCATGACCTTGCCTTCGGGCTTCCCGCGCGCCAAGGTCACGGGCAATGTCTTCGGTGGTGGCTCGCAAGCCCCTGTCACCGGTAGCCCCACTGTGAACGCTTATAACGGTTCCGTAACAAAGGTTTACGGCGGCGGCCTCGGTGCAACGGCCATCGTCACCGGCAATCCTACCGTCATCGTCAACCAGACATCAGGCCAGACCCTAACTGTCACCGACGTCTTCGGCGGCGGCGACGCGGCAGGCGTTACCGGAAACACCGATGTACAGCTGAAGGCCGGTACAGTCACCAGGGCCTTCGGCGGAGGCAATGTAGCCGATATCACAGGTACTACTACTGTCAAACTCGAAGGGGCAACGGCAGCCAATATCTACGGCGGAGGCAACGAAGCCAGCGTCAGCAGCACTACCTCCGTCACCGTCAGCAGCGGTAACGCCACCGCAGGCGTCTACGGCGGCTGCAACACCAGCGGCAATGTCGGCGGTAATGTCACTGTCAATGTCACCGGCGGCACTATCGGTGCTACGGGCACGGGCAATGAAGCCAACGTCCACGGCGGCGGCTTCGGTAATGGAACCTCCACATCGGGTGATGTCAACGTTACTATCAACGGCGCTTCAGCCACCATCTGGGGTGATGTATATGGCGGATCGGCCAAGGGCCACGTCAACGATGCCGATTCCGATAAAACCAACGTCACCTTGACAGCTGGCACCATCCATGGCGACCTCTACGGTGGCGGTTTGGGTGATAACACTTATGCAGCTCTCGTCAACGGTGCAGTGCAAGTCACCGTTAACGGCGGTTCCGTAACGGGTTCTGTTTACGGCTGCAACAACGCCAACGGCGCTCCGCAAAGCACCGTTAAAGTCGATATCTATGGTACCGACACTTCTGCTTCGGGCTACGCCCTCGGTAATGTGTTCGGCGGTGGTAATCTGGCTGGCTACCTTGGCACACCTGAAGTGACCATCCACAATTGCAACAACAGCATCGAATTCGTCTATGGCGGCGGCAATGCGGCACCTGTGGAAGCCACCAACGTCAAAGTCTATGGCGGCAATACTATCGGCAATGTGTTCGGCGGTGGTAATGGCACTGGCGTGGCAGCCGATTTCGTGATGGTTACAGGTTACGTCCTGGCGAACATTTATGGTGGTACCATCAACAGAGTATTCGGCGGCAACAACTCTAGCGGTTTGATCAACGGCACGGTGACCTTGAATGTGAATAAGACGACAGAACCGGGCCACAGCTCCTGCGATATGAAGATCAACGAGGTTTATGGAGGCGGCAACTTGGCTGCGGGCAATGCGGGTACCGTGACTATTGGGTGCACAGGAACCCTCGTTAGCTTGGGATCTGGCGAACACTACGGCATCGACCAGGAAGGTATCCGCTATGTCTACGGCGGTGCCAACCAGGCAGGAATCAATAATGATATCGTTCTTAATATTAATAGCGGTATCGTCGAAAATGTCTTCGGTGGCAACAACACCAGCGGTACGATTGCCGGAAGCATTAAGGTTAACATCAATAAAGACAATGGAGCAAGTTGCGTCTCCGACTGGTACGTTGGCAACGTATATGGTGGAGGTAACTTAGCAAAATATACAGCTCCAAAAAGTGGTAGCTACACTGGAAAATATCCCGAAGTCAATATCCTCAATGGTCTCGTCAGTGGCGATGTGTTCGGCGGCGGATTGGGTCAGACGGGCGATGCCGGTCAGGTCACTGGCGACCCGCAAGTCACCGTCAACGGCACGGACGCCTCAGTGAACGGCAGCGTGTACGGCGGCGGCAGCTTGGCTCCTACCAAGGGCAATCCTCTGGTGACCCTCACCACAGGCACCGTGACCAAGGTGTTCGGTGGCGGTAAGGCTGCCGACGTGGATGGCACCCCCACGGTGGACATCAACGGAGGTCAAGTCAATACGGGCGTCTACGGCGGCTGCGACAGCCAGGGCGATGTCAAAGGAAAGATCACCGTGAACGTCAAGAACGGCACCCTCGGTTCCGCAGCCAATCTTGCACTCGCAACCCCAGTCACCGTCGATGTTTATGGCGGTGGCTACGGTTCAGCAACCACCACCTCGGGCGACGTCGAGGTGAACATAGGCGAATGCACCAGCACCAACACCCATAAC
>JAEEGK010015153.1_pt1 | contig 17144 bp, 16 predicted proteins | sample 8958771 | NCBI WGS metagenome assembly JAEEGK01 (sample SAMN16246547, study PRJNA631951) | gut metagenome | biome: gut microbiome; feature: rumen; material: SC-attached | host: Bos | place: Iran: Karaj | collected 2018-10
TATTAAATGGATTTCAAGGGGCATTCGTATTTATACTTGGAATATTAGGCACAATATTCTTTCCTAAATACATAAAAGAGGATTTAAGAAAAGGAATAGTCATTCAAAAAATTACATGTATTATTCTTGGAATAATAGGTCTAATTATTTTGATGTATAAATAAACATAAAATGAATGATAAAAAACAGTTAAATTTGGTATAATGTAAAGGAAGGTGATTACATGGACCCAGAGAAAATCGGAAAATTTATTAAAGATTTACGAAAAGGCAATAATATGACTCAAGCCGAATTTGCACAAAAATACAATGTTACATATCAAGCAGTAAGTAACTGGGAAAAAGGTAAGAACATCCCGGACATATCACTGCTTAAAGAAATAAGCAAAGACTATTCAGTAAGTATTGACGATTTATTAGATGGTGAGAAGAATTCAACAATCAAAAAGAATAATCGTATCACCATAATAGGAATTAGCTTACTTGCTATAGTAATTGTTATTGCAACGATTGTAATTATAATAAACAATAAAAACTCATATGAATTTAAAACATTATCAACAACCTGCAGTAAATTTACTATTTCAGGGACTGTAGCATATGATAAAAATAAAACCTCAATATTTATTAATAAAATAAATTACTGTGGCGGAAATGATGAAAATCAATATAAAAAAATAGAATGTTCATTATTTGAGAAAAAGGATGATAGCTATATAAAAATAAGTTCATACGTTCATGACAAAAACCCAATCACGCTTGAAGCTTTCCTGAAAGAAGTAGAGTTTTCAATTGATGATTATGCAAGATCATGTAAAAAAATAAGCGATGACAATTTGTTTTTAAGAATAAACGCAACAGATAAAAAAGATAATACAATCACACATGATATACCACTAACATTAAACAAACCATGTAGTGACTAATTTAGAAAAAGGTGTATAATATACTATGAAAGGACTGTTAATCATGCAAGATTAATAAAAAGGAGAAAATAAAATGGAAGAAAAGAAATGTAATTGTGGCCCTGACTGCACATGTGGTTGTCAAGAAGGCAAAGAATGCACTTGTGATGGAGAATGCAAGTGTGGATGTGGCCCTGAATGCGAATGTGGCTGCCAAGAGGGAAAAGAATGCACATGCGAATGTGAATGTGGCTGCGAAGAAAAATAAATTCTATAATATATAGAATTTTTTTTATTATAACTTTTAAGAAAATACAAATTATGTTATTCTATTAAAGTAGGAGTATATATATGAATAAGGTGACAAAAACTTGTATAATTGTTGAATTGCTTATTATCATTATTGCATTAGGTTGTTACTCTTTTTTATACTTTAAAAAGAATGAAAAAAACTTCAAGGAAGTACTCCAATACATTAACGTAACTAAACTAGATTTAAGCGATAAAAATAGTTATAAATTAGAAGATTATGAGAACGACATCAATAAATATCCACTTCTTAAAGAGGTAATCATTGGGGATAATAAGATATCAAATCTAGAATTAAAAGATCTTCAAGAAAAACATCCACAAATTACTTTTATTGCAAATACTTACATAGATTTCTATGGAGAAAAGTTAAATAGCAGTGAAGAAGAAATAGATTTAAGAAATAAAGAATTAGATGATAATCTAGTAGACTATTTAAAGGAGTTTACTAATTTAAAGAAGATAAAAATAGATTACAATAAAATAGGTTATGATGATTTGTTAACGATAGTAAAAACGTACTCCAATACAGAAATAGAATTTGATTTAACCATAAATGGAGAAAAATTTAATTCCAATGTTGATAAAATTGACTTTACTAACAAAACAAATTTAGATTATAACGAATTAGAAAAAAAATTAATGATATTGCCAAAACTAAAATATGTAGATTTAAGTTTTAGTAATTTAACAAATGAGCAGTGTGATAAGTTAAATAAAAAAATAGAGAACGCTGAGATAGTTTGGACTGTTCATTTTGGGGGAACCAAAGTATGGTATGTTAAAACAGATGCAATTGCTTTTTCAACTGCTGTAACAATGTCTCCTTTTACACAACTAACCTCAGAAGATATTCAAGTATTAAAATATTGTACTAAACTTAAAGCATTAGACTTAGGCCACCAACAAATACATGATTTATCTGTAATTGGTGATTTAACGGAATTAAGAGTTTTAATTCTAGTTGATAATGGTCTAACTGATATAACTCCTTTAAAAAAACTTAAAAATTTACATTATTTAGAATTGTTTTTTAATAAAATAACGGATTTATCTCCGATTGAAGACTTGGATCAATTAATAGATTTAAATATAGGCTATAATCGTCAATTAACAAACATTGATACTATTTTAAAATATCCCAAATTAGAAAGACTATGGGCGCCAGGCACAAAAATATCTGAGGAAAGCTTTAATAAATTAAGAACAGCTTATCCAAACGTTAAGTTAGTTACAGAAGGAACAGAATCAGTTTGCTGCGGATGGAGAACTCATGCCAGATATTATGAAATGAGAGATATGTTCAATAAAAACTATTATGGCAATGAATTTGCAAAATATGATTAATGCTTGAAATATATTGTATTTATTGATATACTTTCTTCCTAAAAGGAGGAAGCGATGAAAAAGAGAATACTTGCAACATTAGCATTAATAATGATGCTAAATAATCCTAAAGCGTTATCTGAAGAGCCGCTTACTCCTCAAGGACATTATTCCAATGGAAATATATATTTTGGCTCAGAAGAGTATATTGAAAATATAGAAGAAAAGGTTGGCCCTTTTGATGTTCTTATAGTTGACGAAAGAGATTTTAAGAAAAATCCCAGTGTGAAGATACTTGATTCATATAAGATAGATGATTCATCACAAAGACTTGAAATAATTGAATTTCTTGATCAGTATGAGAAAGATAATCCATCAGACTGGGAAAGATCTGTAATATCAATGGTAAGGGAATGGGCATTTCATAATTTTTTATATTCTATTAGAGTAGAAAGAAGCCACACTAAAGATGTTGACCTTGATAATAAAGATGAAAATTATTATGTTAGAAAAAGAAAAAAATAGTATATAATAATTATTGAAGAGGTATTTATATGGCCGAAATAAAAGAAAAAAATGTCAAGATTAAAGGGGTATATCAAAAAATATCATTAATTCCCACAGTTGTTCTTAATGTGGAAAACTTTTTAAATGAATGTGCAACTAATAAGGAAGAAGCTAAAGGTGTAGTTCAAACATTATCAAAACTTTATGAGAAAAAAAGGAAGACAACAATAGAGTTCAACCAATTTGGAGAAAGATATGTTGATCGTATTACAATCTGGGGTAACGCGGAATATTTTGTTGGCGATATAACTTTTGACTATAGAGAATTTGCAATTAAAATCCAGCGATTATTAGGAATTGATCAAATTGTTGATATTAATTCTCCGGAATTTACAAAATTATTAGAAGACAAAGTAGAGAAACTATCACAAATAAATACGCTTGACGAATTACACGAAAAGTTTCCTGAACTATATATGGTATATATTGAGGGAAACAGCATGTATAACTATGCTGAGGCTGTATTAAATAATAAACCAAATAATCCTAGTGATGCGATTAAGCGACAAATTGTAGAAGCTGAATATAAAAGCAATTATTATTACTCATGCGGATTAAGAAGAAATGTAAAACAATATGTTGAAAATCAAGTTGTAATGTTAAATCATGTTATTAAACATGTAAATGATTTAGTTAAGAAGGCAAATGATTTTTCGATAGGTAATAATTTATCTAGAAAGCTTGATAAAGAAAAAACCAAAATGTACATTGTAATGAAAATGTTAGATGAATGTAAAGAATGCAGAGATCCAGAAAAGTTAGATGTCTATTTAAAAACTTTAAAGAGATACTTTAGTGGTTCTGAAAGAAAAGAAATTATACATGATGAACATGGTAATCCTGTAACATATAATGAATTATTAATTAGATATAATAATATGATTAAAAAAGGTGACTTTACCATTGATTGGATTATTATGCCAAGAGGAAAAGAAGAAAGTTCTTCTCAAGGTGGACAAACTGGTAGAAGAACAAATACAGAAATAGATCCAAGATTAATTGAATTTAACGAAAGAAAGAAAAGATTCTATGACAATATTCAATGCCTAGGAAGAGCGAAAGGAATATCAAATAATAAAGGCTATACGGCATTCTTTATGCCTAACTCGCAAATATTATTAGATAGGATAGCATATTCTGAAGATGAAATACGAAGTGCATATGGAAATGCGATTTATAACATGAATACTGGAAACTTTGAACAATTAAGTGCATTAAGCAAAAAAACGTTAAGACAAGAACACTTGTGCCCAATTTACCCTCATAGTGGGGATTGGGAAATTCCAGTAACCGCTGAAGTTGTAAATCAAGTGGCTACTGAAGGAACAGTAAATAGAACAAGATTACTAATTAGAAAACTAGAAGGAAAAAAATAGACTAGATTTAGTCTATTTTTTTTGATACTATTATAATAGTTAGGAAGTTGATAAGTGTGACATTAAGTTTATTACTTAAAATTATATATTATGTAGTATCAGTTGCTTCAATATTCTTATATATAATGAGTGTTCAATTTAAAAAGAAAGAACACATATTAATAGTTCAAATATTTGCATCTTTATGTTATTTAATTGTTTATATATATAAAAGCGCATGGTCAGGCGTATCAATTGAAGTACTAGAAGAAACAAAAGATATACTTTTTATTAATACTGAGAAAAAAGGGAAGAAGATTCCATTCATATATTTAGCATTATTTATAGGTTTATTATTTGTATGTTCTGCAATATTTTATGATGGACCATTTTCACTATTGCCTTTAGCAATAAACATAATATTATTTACATCTACATATTTTAAAAATCCAAAATATATTAGATGGGTAATGTTATTATGTGGAATTTTATGGGGAGTATATAACATGTACTTAGGTGCATATATTATTCTAATAGGAAATGCCTTAGAAGTAGTATCAGCAATAATATCTATAATAAGATTCAAAGATATTGATAATGGTAAAGTTGAAACAAAAAGAAGAACAAGAAGAAAACTAAAAAGAGCTTAATTAAGCTCTTTTATTTTATCTCCTTGATAAATATTTCTTTTAACCATTTCTTTATCTATATCATTTAATACACAAAACTTTTTAATTAGCCATTGGGGTTCTATTAATTCTTCTTTAATTGGATCGCCCGTAATTCGTTCTATAACAATTTTAGGGTTTAATAATTCTAATTGATCACATACTATATCAATATATTCCTCTTTTGTTAAAATATGAAACTTTTCTTTTTCATATATTTCAGCAAGCTTTGTGTTTTTAACAACATGAAGCATATGAATTTTAATAGCATCTATCCCAGAAGCATTAACAAATTTAATAGTATTTATCATATCTTCTTTTGTTTCATAAGGAAGCCCATTTATTATATGGGCAACGGTAAATATATTTTTCTTTTTTAATCTTTCTACACATTCAAGAAAACATTTAGAGTCATGCCCACGATTAATAAATTTTAAAGTATTGTTATTTGATGATTGCAAGCCTATTTCTACCATAAGAAAAGTTCTCTTATTTAATTCTTCTAAGTATTCTAAGCATTCATCAGATATAGAATCTGGTCTAGTTGCAATGGATATTCCAACAACACAATCTATATTAAGAAATGGTTCTATCATTTTTTTAATTTTTTCTAATGAAGAAAAGGTATTTGTTCCAGCTTGAAAATATGCAATGAATTTAGAGTCTGGCCATTTATTCAATAATACTTTTGTACCATTATTAAATTGTTCGATTAAACTATAATTATTATCTACTATATTTGCTTTTGAACCTTCAGAACAGTAAATGCATCCTCCAGTAGATTTATTAGGACAACTAAACCCAGCATCAAGTGGAATCTTAGCAACTTTTGTTCCAAATTTATTCTTAAAAAAGTAATTTAGAGTATGATATCTTTTATTATCTAAGGTATATTTAAACACTTAAACCACCAGAAAAATGATATCACAATATTGAAATAAGTTCAAAACTTAGGTATAATTTAATTACTGCTGGAATAGCTCAGTTGGTAGAGCAACGCCCTCGTAACGCGTAGGTCGTAGGTTCGATCCCTACCTCCAGCACCATTTAAATAACTAACCTCATAAGAGGTTTTTTTAATGCAATAATGATTTTAATGTAAATCACAGTGTTTTTTATGACAATCTACTAGAAAAATGATATACTGAAATAGTAGAGTGACCGAATAGGAGGTCTTGTATGAATGTTTATTTTATAATGGGCGGATTTATACTACTATTAATTGTAACCATTATTGGAATATATTCCTATAATACATTATCAAATTGTAAATTAAGATTAGATACAACTTTTAATGAACTTGATGAAGTATTAATAAAAAGATGGAACATTATTCCTAATGTAATAGATTCTCTTAGACAATCAGTTGGTGCAGAAGATGCATTGGTAAAAGAATTGATGGAACTGCGAAACGCACTATATGATTCTTTAGCCAATGATGAAAAAATAACTGCGAATACAAGATTAACTATGGATATAGATCGAGTTGTATTATTAACTACATCTAATGTGAATGTAAAAAATAATCAAACATTACTGATATGTTTGCAAAATATAATGAGTTTAGCAACAGAAATTGGTAAGAAAAGAAGATATTATAATTTAGCGGTAGTAGCTTATAATAAAAGCGTTGAAGGATTCCCTACAAAAATATTAGCTAAAATACTAAAATACAATGTTGAAAGGGTATATGAACCTGATAGGGATGAAAAATTTGAAATGCCAAAAGAGGAACCGGTTGTAAAACCAAAGAAGGAAACAAAACCTGTAAAGCAAGAAAAACCAAAAGAGGAAGTTGAATCTTTAGAGGAATTAGCGCCACCGACTTCTCAACCGGTACAACAAGAAAATGTACAACCTCAAGCAGCTCAAACACAAGCAGCACAACAGGTACCACCGGCACCTTCAGAATTACAAGAGCAAATAATTACTTTGAATCCAAAGGAGTGAGAAAATGAAAAAACTTAAATATTTAATCATTATATTATTATTATTATTAATAATAATTTTTCCAGTTAGGGCAGAAGGTGAATCTGAATTATTAAGCGATAATCCAGAATACGATTCATACCCAGTTGTAATTAATAAGTATGACATTAGTTTGATAGTTCATGATAATAATACTATTGAAGTAAATCATGTGATTCATGCGTTTTTTAAGGAACCAGGAAATGGACTAACCATAAAAATACCTCTTGAAAGAGTAGTTACAAGACCAAATGGATCACCTTTTTTGCATAGAGCAACATTAGACGATATTGAAGTAAGCGATGAATATACAGAGAAAAAAGGAAAAGACATTTATGAAATAACGACAGGAACTATAGATAGACAATTACAGGGAGATAACACTATTAAGATTAGCTATTTATATAAACTGGGTTATGATGGTACAAAAGAAGAAGACTCATTAGTTTATGCTTTAAAGAATCAATTTGTTGAAGTTCCTGTTGGTAAAGTGGATTTTAAGATATCTTTACCAAAAGAGTTTAATAAAAAACAAGTAATGTTCTACGATGAAAATGGTCATAAAATTATGGGGGATGCAATATCTTATTCATTTAAAAATAACATTATTGTTGGTGAGTATAATAAAGTATTAATGCCAGAATCAGAATTAACAGTTGCTTGTAGTTTTCCAAATGGGTATTTCTTTATTGAAAGTAGCATTATAAATAAAATAATAATGTTCTCTATTCCTGCGATATGTGTAATAGTTGGATTAGCATACCTAGTTGTCAAAAAAAAGCATAAAAAACCTGAAACAATAGAATTCTATCCTCCAGATGAACTAAATAGTGTTGAAATGGGATATATTATTGACGGAAAAGTAAATGTAAGTGACGTATTGTCGTTGTTACCACATTTGGCTAGCAAAGGATACATTAGAATAGTAGAAAATAACAAAGATAATTATAATATTATTAAAATGAAAGAATATGATGGCACAAAGACAAGTGAAAAAATATTCATGGATAGTCTATTTGCTCCATTAGATCCAGAATCTGAAGAACCAGCTACAATTATTCCAAACGAAGAAATAGTTAAAAGGTTATCAAGAACTATGTCTACGGTAAAAAAAGAGATAAAACCAGAAGTATATAATTATTGGGCAATAACACCAACAACAAGCACAATATTATATTTAACTTGTATGTTATTATCAGTGTTTGTACCAATGTTAATTATTACTGCAGAAATTCTAATATTCAGAATTACTGCAAAACTAGTGATTATATCAATAATTACATTAATAATGTTTATAATATCATTATTAAGAAAATTGCCAATAACTATAAAAATGTTTGTATATTTAGTAGGCTTAGTTCCGGTTTATCTAGGAATTGTAACTGGTTTAATGGATGTAAATAGAATTAGCTTCTTAATGTTTATATATTCAGGTATATGTGGATTATTATTGGTGCTTTTCTTTAACAAGATTCCGTATAAGAAAATAAAAGACGATCAAAGCTTATTATTAGAAAGAATAAAGGGATTTAGAGTAGTTATTGGTGGAGCTGATAGAGACACTCTAGCAGACATTCAAGAAAAAGACCCATCTTATTACACGTATATGTACTCTTATGCATTTGCATTTGGATTATCAACAAGATGGATGCAAAAATTTGACACAATAGCGGTTCAGATCCCGGAATGGTTTGAATTAGTTGAAGAACCATTAGAAGTAACTTCACGTTTCTTAGACAATTTCAATGGATATTTATTAGAAAAACAAACAACAATTGAAAAAACTTTGCAAATAGATACACCAAAACAAGAACATGAGTATAAAGTTGAAATTTAGCACTCTCTATTGACAAGTGCTAAATAATGTGGTATAACATTATTGCAAAGGAGATGTTGGAATATGGATTTAATTCCAAGAGAATTTTTTAATGATTTGTTTATGGACGAGGAGACATTACCACCATTTCATCATCGTGATTTAGTACCTCAAATGAGATGCGACATTTACGAGAAAGATGGCAAATGCTTTATCGAGGCAGATATGCCTGGATTTAGTAAAGAGGATGTATCAATCGAGGTTGAAAATGAATTTCTAGTCATTAAGGCTAAGAATGAATTTCATAAAGATAAAGAAAATAAAAAATACATCCGCAAAGAAAGAAGATATGGTGAAATCACTAGAACATTCAGAGTTGGAAACATTGATGATAGCAAAATAGAAGCTTCATTTAAAGATGGAGTTCTAGTTGTATCATTCCCAAAAGAAAAACCAGAATCCACAAAGAAATTAATTACAATAAAATAAAGGAGAAATTCCTTTATTTTTTTATGTTTTTATAATATTATATAAACGGTGATTGATGTGCTTAACTTTATTGATTCAAAACTAGAAGATTTTGAATATATACTCAACCAAAAATTATCAAAAAATGACAATCGTAAAGAATTAGAAACGCTAATTGGTAATTATTTAGATAAATATAAAATTGTTATGTTAGATGATAAACGTATAGGCTATTATCTCGTACATAATTTTGAAGATGGGACTTTAATAGATGATATATTTATTGATGATGAATATAAAGACGAAGAATATGAAAGAATAATAATTGAGCAAATAGTGTGTAATAATAATAAAGTTACCGCATATGTTGACAATGATAACGAAAGAATGATCTCTTTATATAAAAAAGCAAGTTTTACCGAAGAAAAAGATGATAATGATAGAGTTCATCTTGTATATAAAGCAAAAAATAGAGCAAAACAAATAATGACTATACTTGCTAAAATATCATATGGGTTTATTGATAAGGATAACGGTATTCACAAAACTTTAAAAGATGATATTGAGAATCTATACAAACTACAATCTCCAGACGAATTAATGGAGTCTAAAGTTGGCATTTGTTGGGATCAAGTTGAATTAGAAAGAGATTTATTTTCAGCGTCTGGATATTCATGTAATTCTTTTGTAATCGTATATATGGATGAAAAAAGATTTAAAAATCATACATTCTTAATATACCAAGATAGGGGATTATACTATTGGTTTGAACATGCTTGGGAAAAGATGAAAGGCATTTATGTTTTTAAAACCCCAGAAGAAGCATTAGAAAAAGTAAAAGAAGAATTCATAAAAGAAGAATTACATAATGATTGTGAAGAGGAAGTATTACATTTCTTTACATACCAGAAGCCAAAATTTGGTATAGGCTGTAATGAGTTTATACAACATATGTTATCTTCAGATGAGATAAAATAATTGTTAATTGAATAAAAATATTATAAAATAATTTTAGAAAAAGGTGATATTTATGGGAAAAATATATGATATGGCGCTTAAACAAAAAAATAAGTTTCCGGGAACAATTTGTTGGAGACTTGCAAAACATTGTGCAGTTGCAGAAAAACACCTAAATCCTGATGAAATACCAATTTATGTTTTTAGTGGCCAAAAAAATGATGATTGGAAAAATTTCTTTGATAGTTGTGTTGTAGTTGTTACTAACAAAAGATTACTAGTTGCTCAAAAAAATGTTTTTCCAGGATATAGTTTTAGTTCTATAACACCAGACTTATATAATGATTTACAAGTTTATACAAGTATATTTTGGGGTAAAGTAGTGGTAGATACTGTTAAGGAAGTAATAACAATATCTAACCTTTCTAAATCAGCTTTGCCAGAAATTGAAACAAATATAACAGAGTTTATGATGGAAGCAAAACAAAAATATCAGAAACGTGATGATAAGAAAAAGGATGAATAAGTGTACTATACACTTATTTTTTTTTGTGATAAAATTAATTATAGTAAGGTGGTACTAAGATGATACTGAGAAAACCATATGCGTTTTTGATAAAGCATTTTAAAATAATACATGTTGTATTACTTCTTTTAAATGCAATAGTTATTTATCAAGTAACGGCATTAGTATCATTTATCAACTTATATATACAAAATGGTTATTCTACATCAGCAGATATACCAACAATCTCTATTGAATTTTTTATACCAGTTATTGGTATTTATATAATTACAATTTTAATAATCTCATTATTTAAAAACAAGCAAAAACCAACGACAGACTATGCATTAACGCTATTGTATTATACTGTTTTAACAATAATGTGTATTTTATCAAAAACTGTATTTACTCAGTTAGTTGAAAACACGGTTAATATAACAACTGCAAGAATATATCACGATGTGGCAATAATAGTATTTATACCTCAATTTTTATGTTCAATACTATATTTAATTAGAGCTCTTGGATTAAATGTAAGACAATATCAATTTGAAAAAGATATAAGAGAATTAGCTCAAGATAGTGACAATGAGGAAATTGAAGTATCAATTAATTTTGATACGTATAAGCAAAAAAGAAATATAAGAAGAGTTCTATACGAATTATGGTACTATTACAAAGAAAACAAATTATTTATATCTGTAATATTATTAGCGGCATTAGGAGGGTTTATCTTCTATCTAACAGGTTTAAATAAATCATTTATTACAAATTATAAACAAACAGACACAGTGATATATAGAAATAAAGGAATTGTCTTTAATTTTGAACAGCCAGTAATCACAGATGTAGATTGTGGAGGAAACATAATTAAAGATGATAAAAGTTATGTAGTATTAGAAGTATATATAAAAGAAACTTCAAACATTGCAAAAAACTTTAAATTCTCAGAACTAAAATTATTTGATAAAACAGATTATACATATATTAATCCATCAAAAGACATAAGTTCTAAATTCCTGGATTTTGGTAAACCTTTTACAAATTATTTATATCAAAAACCACCTGAAAACGGAACCAGTATGATGATAGATAAGGATACAGGAAGATCATTTATATTAGCATATGAAATTGATAAAGACAGCGTTAAACATAATTTTGAAGCAAGAATTCAACAAGGATATGAAATATATCGTGGAATATATTATCCTAAAGCAATTGTTGTTGATTTAGATCCGCTTATATTATCTGCAACAACATCAATTTCGTCTCAAGATATGTCAACAAATCCGGTAATAGACCTATCGCCAACAATATTAAAAAATTCAAAGATAGAAATAAAGGGTTATGAAATAAAAGATGCAATAGATTATAAATTTTGTAAAATAGATTCACAAACTGGAGAAAAAAATTGCGAATTAATGGATGAAGTAACAAATACTGAATTCTATAGTACAGAAACACTAATGAAACTAAATGGAAAAATAACTATTGATCCAAAGAGTCCATTTGGTAAAGCTAATAATACTGCAAAAACATTTATTAATAGTTTCATGACTATTGAATATGAAGTCGGCGGACAAAAGTATACAACAAAACTAAAAGATTACACACCTGATAATCTTACGGGATCATATGTTGTTAGGGTACCTAAAAGGATTAAGAATGCTACTTCAATAAAAATAATTACAACAATAAGATTCCAAAAATATGAATTAACATTATTATCAACTAAAGAAAAAAAGAAGTAATTTATTGACACTAATGTGAAATTATAATAAAATAAAAGTGTTCTAAAAAAGAACACTTATTATTTTGGAACCGTAGCCAAGTGGCTAAGGCGTGGGTCTGCAACACCCTGATCGTCGGTTCAAATCCGACCGGTTCCTCCAAATAAAAAATATCGAATTTAATAATTCGATTTTTTTATGTCACAAAATAATTATCTTACATCGCAATTATATTCAACTTTTTTTACAAAGTGATTAGATAAAGACTTTATTACTTTAGAAGTATATTGCTTTTTATTTCTTATTAATATATTATCAAATTTCATTCCATCATCAGTAGTAACTTCGGTTATTGTTTTAATATAATTATCTAATATATTATATCATTTTATTAATAATTTTTAAAAAAATGAAAATATACATTGTAAAGTCTATAAGCGTTATTGTTATTAAAAAACAATTAGGTTATAATAAAAGATAGTAGAGGGGCACTAATATGAGTGATTCTAGTTTGAAAAAAACACTTCATATTGTTTTTAAGTATGTGTCGAACATATTAAGTTGGACACTTTTTGTCGTGCTATCATTATGCTGTGCCTTTTTAATCTATTATTTTATTGCAATGAACATTTATGCAAGAAAAGGCCCTGGCTATGAGCCTGAAATAGCAATTTATACAATTATTTCTGGAAGTATGGAACCGGAAATCAAAGTATATGACATGATTGTTGATAAAAAGGTAAGGAAACCAGAAGACTTGAAGGTTGGAGATGTTGTTTCATATAATTCTACTAAACTAAAACCGGGAGAAAAAATATCGGTTACGCACAAAATAATTGCGATTCAAGAAATAAATGGTGAATATGTGTTCACAACAAAGGGAATTAATAACCCCACAAAGGATGAATACCCAGTTTATTTTGAAGATATAACCGGAAAAGTAATATTTAAAATACCTCAATTGGGAAAAGTTCAATTTTTATTAGCAAGCAAAATGGGATACCTAATTTGCATCCTGATACCAGCAATAATAATTATTTTAAAAAATACCGTTAAATTAATTAGACTATTAAAACTAGAAGAAAGATTCCCTAATAATATTTTATTTATGCCAATAAAGCCACCTCAAAAACTATTAACATTAAAAGGCTACGAAAAACCATTTGAAAAAATTGAAATTAAAAAGCAAAATATAGAGGAACCAGTTGAAATTAAAGAGGAAAAAACTCTTGAGGAAATATACGAAGAATTAAAAGAATTAAGTAATAAAAACAAATTGTAAAAAATAAATGAATATGATATATTTATTATAGGAAAAAAGGGCGTGATACCATGAAGGATAAAATAATTTTACTTCTTGACGAACTAGTAACAATGAGTAGTTCAAAATATACAGAAGAGAGCATTGTATTAGAACTAGATAGAATTGGAAAGAAAATAAATAAAGGACATATTAGTATCAAAAAATTAAAAGAATCTATGCAAGACTCTCGTTATTTTGATGCTTCTTCACAAATGATAGACAAGAATATTGAAATAAGTCTAGTTAAGAAAATAAATAGAATAAAAAAAGATCTTGTTGAATTAAAAGATGAAATAGATAAAAAGAAAGAAGAAGAAAAGAAGAATAATGAGTTGTGTGAAGAAATAGAAAAAGAAATCACAACGTTAAATAATCTTATAAATACATTAGGAAGCAAGAAAACAACAACTGAAGAAACAAAGAAACTATATGAAGAGTTGTTAGTTGACTATGAAAAGAAAAAAGATGAAAAAGAGCAAGAATTAGTTGAGGCTCGCAAGACTCAAGAAGAAATTGCTCAAAAACTAAATGAGTTATCACAAGCTCGTGAAGAACTAGAAGCAAAAGAAAAAAGTGAATCAGAAAGATTATCCGATATAAGAAAGGAATTATCTGATGATAATAACTATTATGATAATGCATCTAAAGCCGAAGACGAAGAATTATATAAAGAACTAGAAAGTGATTTAGCTCATTTAGAAGCTGAAAAGAAAGAATTACTATCAAATCCAGCAAATATATCTAATGATGTTAAAAAAATGTTGGATAGTGCTCCAAAAGAAAAAATACTTGATAAAATTGATGAGTTAATAGAGGCAGTAAAACAAACGCCATATATTAATGAAACAAGTAAAGATGCATTAGATAAAGAAGAAATTAAAATACGTTCAGAAATTGTTAATGCAACAAAAGTTCCAGAGCCTCTAGCGGATGTCGAGGAAATAGATTGCATTGGTAGTAGAACTCAATTGTTAAATATGTTAAGTAAGTTCTATACTACACAAAAACAAAGACTTGATGAAATTATTAAATATATCGATAGTAATGCAGTTAATAATATTAAACGTGAAATTGAAAATTCTGAAAAAGCAAAAGCTGATTTATCGGATAAGTTAGCAAAACTTGAAGAAGAACTTGGAGATTCTCAAGATATTGAATTATTAGCAAACAAATCAATTCTTGAAAAAGAAATATCAATAACTGAAAAGATTATTAAGAAGAATTATGAAGATCTTGAATTCTTACTAAGCCTATCAGTTGATTTAGATAAAAATATAGTTGAAGTATTATCAAATAAAGTAAGAGAAAATAAGACAGAAATTATCAAACTTGAAAAAGAAAATAGTTACAAACAAAAAGTAACAAACATTAAAACAAAAAATGAAGAAGATAAAGAAGTTGCTAGATTAAAAGAAAAACTAGAACAAGTTAGAAGAAGAAAAGAGTTTGATAAGACTCCAGATGAAATATCTGAAGAAATTAAAACATTGCTTGATAAATTAGAAGTTGAAAGAACATCTCAAAAAGCTTCTGTAGAAGAAAAAATAGAAGAATCTAAGGAAGAAGATATTGAGGAAATAGAAATTAGTTCTGAAGAAGAAGTTCCTGTAGAAGAAACAGATGATCTTGAATCTGCAGCACCTGAGGAACCTGAAAAAGTAAAAGAAGAAGAAATCACAGTTGAAGATCAAACTGAAGAATTAGATGAAGAAGAAAAACTAGGAGATACAATTGTTCTTAATGATTTAGTTGATGAAGTAAATAAAGCTGAAGAAGCAGAACCAATTGAAGAATCAACTCCAGTCGAAGAACCAATTCCGGTTGAAGAACCAGTTTCAGTAGAAGAACCGGTTCCAGTAGAAGAACCAGTTCCAGTTGAAGAACCAGTTCCAGTTGAAGAACCAATTCCGGTTGAAGAACCAGTTCCAGTTGAAGAACCAGTTCCATTCGAAGAACCAGCACAAGCAGATGAATCAGCTGCTGAAAGCGAACCAGAAGAAAAAATAAGAATTGTTAGAATTATTCCTATAAAAGGTGCTAAAAAAAATAATGAAGCGCCATCAGGAGGTAACTAATGAACATTAAAGAGAATGAAATAATCGTATTAGAAAATAGTCAAAGATACGTTATATTAAATTCAATTGAGCATGATGGTACATTATACTTTCTTGCTATGGGTATTACAGAAATGAATGACGTCATTCCTAATGATGTAATTTTCTTGAAAACTGTTATTGAAAATAGATATTTATATGCTATTAAAATAAAAGATCAAAAATTAATTTCTGAATTAACAACTAAGATAAAAAGATAAGTGAAAAACTTATCTTTTTGTTTTTGACAAATAGTACCCATTGTGATATTCTATATTCGTAATTTGTCTAGGACCTAGTACCAGTATTTTTATAAAAACTAATTTAGAGAACTAATATAAATGGTGAAATTATTAGTAGTAAATTTATAAAAAGAAATTCAGCTAGTGAGACATAATCGGATAAACCCGTTAAAGTTTAAAGAGTATGAATATCATAAATTAAGGTGGTACCGCGGCAAAAGTCGTCCTTATCTTAGTTTATGATTTTTTTTATAGGAGGATAAAGATGGAAGAAAAAATTAGTAAAATTAAGGAAGAATTATTGAGTAGTTTAAAAACTGCAACAAAAGAAGCTGACATTTTAAACATCAAAAGTAAATTTTTAGGAAAAACAAGTGAACTAAATGGTTTATTATCAGACTTAAAAAACATGTCTATTGAAGACAAAAAGAAATATGGAAGTTTATTAAATGTTACTAAGAAAGAGTTTGAAAGTATTATCGAAGAAGCATTGGACAACTTAAATAGCAATGTAAGTTACAACTTTGATGATACATTACCAGCAAATGAAGAAATGGGATCATTACATCCTGTAACAATTGTTGCAAATGATGTTGGAGATATTCTTAGAAGAATGGGTTTCAGCGTTTTATCTGGACCTGAGATGGAAACAGAATATTATAACTTCGAAGCATTAAACGTTCCTAAGAACCATCCAGCAAGAGATATGCAAGATACATACTATTTAGATAACGGAATGTTATTAAGAACTCAAACAAGTGCAATGCAAGTTCATGCGATGGAGAAATTCGGAGCACCACTTAGAATATGTGTCCCAGGTAGAACATTTAGAAATGAAGACTTGGATGCAAGCCATGAAAACACATTCTTCCAATTAGAAGGTATGGTAATAGATAAGAATATATCAATAGGTAACTTAATATTTACTATGCT
>JAEEGK010015155.1_pt1 | contig 17141 bp, 10 predicted proteins | sample 8958771 | NCBI WGS metagenome assembly JAEEGK01 (sample SAMN16246547, study PRJNA631951) | gut metagenome | biome: gut microbiome; feature: rumen; material: SC-attached | host: Bos | place: Iran: Karaj | collected 2018-10
CTTTTTTTCTATTGTTGTTTCTCGTGCTGTCAGTCCCGATGAGAGCCGACAACCTTCAACTGATGGATAGTCTGGATGCAGCCATTGCTCAGCGCTCACAGTATATTCAAGTCAAGAGTGAGCGAATCGCTTCCCTGAAAAGGAAGCTCAACGAAGGTGTCATTGGAGAAAGAACACTTTCCATCATCGATGACCTGTATGACGAATACCATGTGTTCCAGTTCGATTCGGCCATGTTGTATGCCGACCGGGGACTCTCTATGGCCCTACAACAGCGCAACAGTTATTTCACCACCCTCTTCACCATCCATCGTTCGGAGATTCTTGCCATCGGTGGACTTTATTCCGAAGCATTGGAATGTTTGAATGCGCTCAGTGAACAGCCCACGGACTCGCTATTGCGCTTCAAGCAACTCATGGCCTATAATGTCATTTATTCCTATTGGTCGGACTATTGCCACGATGCCAACTATGCCCCGCTTTATCGCTCCAAGGCGGACAGTTGCTTGCGCCAGGCTATCGGATATGTCGGGACCGACAATCCCCTCTACGATTACTTTCAGGGTGAGAAGAACGTCTATCTGGACCACGACGACAAGCAGGCCCGCTTCCATTATCAGCAGGCTGTGAAGCGCATCGGCCAGCATTCCAGGGCTTACTCGATGGCCTCATTTGCTTTGGCGGGCAATTATAGGGTGGCAGGAGAACAGGATAAATATATAGAATATGTGATCAAGGCGGCGATGTGCGACCTGAAGAACTGCACGATGGAAAACCTCGCCTTGCAGGATCTGGCCGTTTGCCTGTTCGATGAGAGCGAAGAACAGATTACGCGGGCAGAACTCTACATCAATACGTCGATGGAGGATGCAAAGTTCTACAACAACCGTTTGCGCATCCTCGAAATCTCGCGCACACTTCCACAAATCATGAACACCTATCAGGCCACTATTGTAGCCAAGAATCAGAAACTGCGTAATTCTGTCGTTTTCATATCCTTGTTGGTTTTGGCATTGCTCCTCACGGCCTATTACATTTACAAGCAGAACCGTAAGCTGGCATCGAGGCGTAGGGAACTGGCCAGCAGTCATCAGAAACTGATCTACATGAACAAGCAGTTGGCCGACAGCAACAAGACGCATGCCGCACTCAACCAGCAATTGAAGGAACTCAACCAGCAACTCATCCACACCAACAAGCGCCGAGAAGGATTGGCCTCGATCTTCATTGACCTTTGTGCCAAATACATCGATAAGCTGGGGATGTACCAGACCCTGGTGAAGCGAAAGATCAAGGCCAACCAGGCACAGGAACTGTTGCATACCATCTCCTCGACACGCATCTCCGAACAGGATGCCTCGACCTTCCTACATCGTTTCGACAAGGCGTTTCTGGACCTTTATCCCACTTTTGTGGAGGAGTTCAATGCGCTGCTTTCCGATGAAGGGCAAATAGCCGTGAAGACGCCAGGCACGCTCACCACCGAACTGCGTACCTTTGCCTTAATCCGTTTGGGGGTGAAGAACACCGCTGACATTGCTGGTCTGCTGTTTCTTTCGCCTCAGACCATCTATAACTGCCGCTCGGTGATGAAAGGCAAAGCACGCCGTCGCGAGACATTCGACGACGACGTGCAGCGGCTTTGTACAGTGAACTAACGGTATCAGGAACCGATGATCCCGATGTCCATCAGTTGATGTTCCAGAAGGTTGCGGTCGCCCAGCGCCTTGTTGCGCATCTTGGTGCGATAGTTGTAGATGGTCTTGACCGAATAGCGCAGGAAGTCGGCTATCTCCTCGCTGTCGGTGATGCCCAGGCGGATGAGTGCGAAGATGCGAAGCTCGGTGCTGAGGCGTCCTGCTTCGCCCTCGGGCAGTTGCTCTTCGGGTCGAAGCAGGGCGTTGAAGTCGGTCTTGAACGTGGGGAAGAGGCTCAGGAAGGTCTCGTCGAAACTGCGATAGAATTCGTCCAGTTCCTTGTCGATGACACGGGTGTCCTTGATGGTTTCGAGCAGCTTGCCATAGTTGCTCGATAGGGCGGTTTTCTGCAGCGAGAGACGATAGGCCTCAATCTTGGCGATGCTGGCCGAACATTGTTTCATGTATTGGGTGACATAGGTCTCCTTGATTTGGTTGCTCTCCTTCAGCTGGCTATTGGTCTGCCGAACTTGTCGGAGCGCCTGTTCGACTTCCAGCTTGCTGCGCCGCAGGTCGTCATGGTAGGCCAGCTCGCGCTGACGTGCCCTGCGCAGCCGGCGAAAGGTGTAGAAGAACAGCACAAAGAGCCCCGATATGCCTGCAAGGAGCAGAGCCAGCACGATGAGCCCGCGGCGCAATCTTCCATTCTGGGCATTGATCTTGCTCTGATAGGCATCGAGGATAATCGGTACTTCCTCGGCCATCTGTATGGTGCGGAGTCGGGCCCCGCAGGCTTCGGCATCCTCCACACTGCATCTCATGTAACTGTAGGCGCGGTCGATGTCCCCCTTGGCGAAGAGCATCGCCGAGAGATGGGGGAGCGAGGCATGCTCGAGCACACCTTGGCGAAGGTCCGACATGGCACTGAGTGCAAGATAGTAGCGTGCACTGTCGGGAATCCCCAGCACCTCGTAACTCGTGGCGGCGTTGTTGGCAACGAATCGCAGGTTAGGATTGTCGAGCGAAATGGTGTCGAGAATAGGTAATGTGATCTGCAGCGCCAGCCTCTGGTCCTCGTATCCCTTCAGGATGGCACGCTGGTGCACCTTGAACACCGGGTCGGTCTCATACTTGACGATGGAGTCCAGACAGGCATTGATCCGAGGCTTGGCCTGTTCGAAGGCATTGGGCAGGGTAGAAAAGTCACTCTCCCACGACAGCAGCAGAGACATGGTCTTGTAGAACGCCAGTCGGTTGCTCGGATAGAGGTTGTCGTGCATGGGGAGGAGCAGCGTCTTGGCCTGTTCGTAGAGGCCATTGGTCGCATAGCTCTGGGCTTGTGAGATGATGGCTTTCTGCAGCTTCTCGGCACTGCCTGACTGTGGATCGCGCGCATATTCGAGGCAGCGCTCCCCGTAGTGGCGCATCGAGTCGGCATTCAGCCCTACGTAACCTTGGCAGATTTCGTCGCAGACCTCAAAACGGGCCAAAGCTGGGGTTCGCGCCAACAACTGCTTCAGCTGGTCGATCTGCTGTTCACGCTTCCGGATGTAGGTGGTGCGACGGGCCACGTCGGCATCGAGCATGCGCAGCACGTCTTCGGTCGAAACGGGAGCGACGGCCAGGCCGGCAAGGGCAGAGGTCAGGTGAAGGACGATGAGGAGGAATGGCTTGCAAAGGCGAGTTGTCATACGGGGATGAAGGATTGTTGTTGAAAAGCGCGGTACAAAAATACAAAGAAAAACTGGAAGATGCAAGAAAAGCCGTACAAACTTGCCTGAAAATACCAAAAATGTGCTGTTTCTTCACAGAAGCAGCACATCACACACACATAATACAGCCTTCACAGTTACTTTTTGCAAATGAAATATTCGAAAGGCTTGAGTTCCAATGTCGCGCCCAGGGTGAGTTCCCTGCCGTCGGTCAGACTGGTGACCTTGCCCTGCCATGCTGCGGGAACGGCGATGGACTTCACTTCGTTGCGCAGGTTGGTGGCCACGAGGATGCGGTTCACGTCGTCGCTCTTTTCGAAGAGCATGATATCGCTGTCGGGGTAAGGAGTCAGCTTGCCTTTCGAGCGAAGGGCGGGGTACTGGTTGTAGAGGGCGATAAGCTGCTGGTATTCCCGATAGATTTCGGGCTTGGCGTTCCAATCGACGGGCACATAGTGGAAGAAGCTGATGGGCGTGGGGTGACCGACTTCCTGGCTGCTGTAGATCAGGGCGCCGCCATGCGGATAGATGGAGGCGACATAGACGGCCATGGCGCCACGGTCGTTGGTGAATTCGGCGGGAGGAGTGGCTTCGACGCTGTGGTCGTGGTTGGTGGTGAAGCGCATCTTGTAGTTGCCGGGGCCCAATGGGGCATATTCAGCCTTGTCGGCTTCGAAGAGGTTTGAGACGGGATAACCCTTTCGGAACACGTTGAGCAGACTGTCCTTGTAGTCCCAGCCGTAGTTCATGTCGAAGCCGCCCACGGTGAAGTTGTCGGGGCGTTTGCCTTCGGAGAGCATGACGATCTGCCGATTGCCGGCAGCCTTGCGCAACTCGGCGATGGCATCCTTCCAGAAATCGACAGGTACGAAGTCTGCCACGTCGCAGCGGAAACCATCGAGGCCCACTTCGGTGATCCAGAACTTCATGGCGTCGGTCATGGCTTTGCGCAGCTCGGGGTTGTCGTAGTTGAGGTCGGCCACGTCGGTCCAGTCCCAGCCCGGGCCCTGTGGGCAGATGATGGTATCGGTTTCGGCATCATGGGTGTACCAGTCGGGATGCTCTTTGATCCAGGGATGGTCCCAGGAGGTGTGATTGGGCACCCAGTCCTGAATGACGGCCATTCCTTTGCTGTGGGCTGTCTTCACCAGATTCTTGTAGTCGTCGAGCGTGCCGAATTCGGGTGCCACAGCCTCATAGTCGCTGATGGAGTAGGGCGAGTTCTTGGTCTTGGTGGTGCCAATGGGGAAGATGGGCATAATCCAAAGGGTGTTGACACCCAAAGCCTGGATAGAGTCCATACGATGAGTGACGGCATTGAGCGAGTTGGATGGGGCGAACACGCGCGGATTGACCTGGTACATCACGATGTCGGCTGGGTCGGCAAGCTTGTACTGCGAGCTCGTGGTGTCGGGCTTGGGATTGCAGGCGGTCAAGGCCATGCAGGCGATGAAGAGAGAAAATGCATTTTTTTTCATAGTAGTAACTGTGATTTGTGATTATGGAATGGATGCAGGGATGCCCGAACCCTTGGGGAACAAGGGCATCCTTGCACTATGGATGATTGATGAATCAATAACCGGGATTCTGCTTGAAACTGGTATTGAGGCTGAGCACCGACGATGGAATAGGATAGACATTGGTGTATCCCTGGTTATCGTCCACGTAGTTGTTGGCTACGGCGTTCTTCCAGACACCTACGAAACGGTCTTCGGTAGGTTGGGTGAAGGTGCAGAAGCGAACCTGATCCTGACGGCGTACGCCCTCCCAGCAGAGTTCAAGCATGCGTTCGTTGAGGATATCGTTGAGAGTGAGAGTGGTGAGAGGTGTTGCACCTACACGTTCGCGGATGGTGTTGAGGTCAGCCAAGGCATCGCCTGTACCATTGCGGTATTCGGCTTCGGCCTTCATCAGAAGGGCATCGGCATAACGGAAGATCACGAGGTCCTGGTTGCCGATGTTCCAGGTCTGGGAGGTGAGGTCGTATTGGTATTTCTTCAGACGTGCACCACCGCACTTCACGACGTGTGCATTCTTGAAGACTTCATCGCATTCTCCCTCCTTCGGGTAATCGACCTGTGCTTCGAGAGGCAGGTATTCGAGCACGCCGCCCACACCGTCGTCCACGGTGGTGCCAGTCTGCTCCACATAGTCCTGGCCGGTGAAGAAGAAGAGGTTCAGACGGGGATCCTGCTCGGGGGTGCCGTAGCCGAAGATGTTCATCTCGTGCACGGTGGCACAGGCACCGTTCCATGCGCTCTTGCCCAGGGCACTGGCGTGGTTGTAGTGCAGCGAACGGATCACGTTGTAGTCCTCCACGCGGTAGGTGGTCTCGTCGTTCGGACGGGTGAAGATGTTCTCTACCGACGACTGGTTGCTGGTGCTGAAGCAGTCGGTCACATTGGCTTGCAGGCTATATCCTTGTGCCGTGATCTTATCTACACAATAGATGACCGTCTCCCAAGCGTTGCGGCTGGTGCCGTCGAGGGTGATGCTGATGCTCTTTCCGCGTGAGCTGACAGCCTGGCCCAGGCTCTCGCTGGCTACCGACTTGCGGCTCTTGTCGTCGCCGACAAATGCCTGATAGCTGGTGGCTGAGGTGTTGTCGATAGTATAGACAGGAGCATTGAGGGCAACCTTGGCCATTACCATGTAGGCCACGGCCTTGGTCATACGTCCGTAGTATTCTCCGGTCTTCTGGCTCTGTGCCTCCGACAGATAAGGGATGCACTCGCTGAGCTCGCTGACCACGAACTTGAAGACGTCGGAGCGATTGGACTGAGCCACGTCGCTGATGCTCATCTTCGAAGAGGTAACGACGGGAACCTGTGCGAAAAGGTCCATCAGATAGTAGTAGCATAATGCCCTGACGGCGCGTACCTCGTACTGGTAGGTAGCGGCAGCTTCGTTGATGCTTTTCAGATCCTCGAGCTTGTCAATCGAGTTGTTGCAGAGGCCGATGAGGCCATAGAGGTTGTTCCAGTTGTCGCTGAGCGGGTTGGTGGTGGGGTCGATGAAGTGGAGGAACAGGTTCTGCCACTTGCCTCCGTCCACCCAGTCACCCTGACGTCCGGGAAGCATGGTGGCATCGGAAGTGAACTCCTGGAGTGTATGCACCGAACTGCCGTCCGAGCCGTAGAACTTGTTGCCGATGGCCGAATAGATGTTGGCCACAGTGTTGACATAAACCAGCGTGGAGCTCTGGTAGGCTTCCTCTTCGGTGAAGGCGCTTGCGGGTGTTTCGTCCAATGAGCAGCTCGTCAGCAGACCCATACCGAGAATCATTGTGCCAAGAATATATTTCTTCATGATAGTATTTGTTTTCTAATGTTCGTAAAATAATTATCAGAATGTTACACCCAGCGACACTGAGAAGGTGCGGTTGAGGGGATAGATCTGCTTGTCGTCCATGCCGAGGTAGCCATTGGTGAAGCTGGTAGAGTTGATGAGTGGGGTGAGGCCGCTGTAACCGGTGAAGGTCATCACGTTGTTGCAGCTGAGCGCCAGACGGACGTTCGAAAGGTACTTGCAGTTGAGACGCTCCTTGTTCCAGTTGTAGCCCAGGCTGATGTATTCGAGGTTCACGTAGTCGCCCTTCTCCAGCCAGTAGTCGGAGATCTGCGAGTCCTTGATGCCTTTGCCGTTGTTCTGCTCGAAAGCATCAGCAAAGACGTTGTAGGTGGGGAAGTTGGCGGTGTTGTAGTAGGTGAGGCTGGTGTTGTTGAAGATCTTGTGTCCAAATGCACCGTTGAACTGCATGGCAAGATCCCAGCTCTTGTACTTCAGGCCAAGGCTTGCGCCGAGGAAGACCTTAGGAGTTGCCTGTCCGCATACCTGGCGGTCGGGGCTGTCATCACCCTTCGAGATGGTGCCGTCGCCATTGAGGTCGGCGATGTCGTAGATGCCCTCGTCGGTGATGCCGTTGCAATGATAGAGGTAGAAGACGCCCACGGGCTGGTCCTCCATCAAATAGACCACGTTGTTGTCCTGTGTCTGTCCCTGACCATTGACACTCGACACGGCGATGTGCTCGGCGGTGGTGAGTTCCTGGTTCTGATAGGTGCCATGCAGGCTCTTCAGCTTGTTCTGCTGGAAGCTGAGGTTGAAGCCGGCGTTGAAGGTCCAGTCCTTGGTCTTGACGATGTCACCATTGACGGCAACTTCGAAGCCATTGTTGGTCATTTCGCCGATATTTGCCAGCAGGGTATTGTAGGTGAAGGGAGGAACGGGTACCGAATAGGTATAGAGCATGTCGCTGGTGGTCGAACGATAGTAGTCGAGAGTGAGGTTCAAGCGATTCTTGAACATTGCTATGTCAAGACCTACGTCGAACGTCTTCTTCACCTCCCACTTGAGGTCGGGGTTGGCATTCGAAGTGATGGCGAAGGTGGTGGTGTTGACACCATTGACCTGGGTGATGCCGTTGGGCTTCATGAGTTGCAGCGAAGTGTATGCATCGATGGCGTCCTGGTTGCCGGTGACACCATAGCCGGCACGAAGCTTCATGTTGTTGATCCAACGTACATTGCGCATCCATTCCTCCTGGCTGATCACCCAAGCGACAGAGGCTGATGGGAAGATGCCCCACTTGTTGTCTTCGCCAAGCTTCGAACTGCCGTCGGTACGGAAGTTGACGGTGGCGATATAACGGTCGGCAAACATGTAGTTCAGACGAGCCATATACGACATCAGGACGTTCTCCATCTTGTTCGAAGTGGCATAGCCGTAGCTGACGGTCGAACCGGCTTCGAGGTTGTTGTAGCCGAAGTAGTTGGTCTCATAGCCTGTGCTCTTGGTCGAATTGTAGAAGCGCGTATATTTCTGACCTTCCACGAGGGCAAGGGCGTCGATGTGATGACGACCAAGTTCCTTTGCGTAGCTCAATTGTACGCTGCCCATCATGTCGCGGCGTGTGGTGTTGCCGATCCATGCCATGCCATTGCCGTTGCGCTGGCCCTGCACGATGTCGCTGGGGACGTACTGCTTGTGCTGGATGCCCACGTAGGTGTAGCTGCCGAAGGCTGACAGGTTGAGGTCCTTGACGATGGTCCAGGTGGCCTTGCCGTGCACGTTGACGTGAGCCACGTTGTAGTCGTTATCGACGCTGAGCTGTCCGAGCGGGTTGAAGATTTCGGAGGCAGCATAGTCCTCGTCCCAGATTCCTGCTGCATTGCGCTGGGTGGGATAGGTGGGGTTGTACTGGCCTGCTGCGTAGAAGAGGTCGTGCGAATTGTACATCATCTTGCCGTCGCGTTCCGAGGCAGTGATGCCGAGTTCGAGTTTGAGATGGCGGTCGAAGGCATACTGCTGAGCGTCGAGCTTGGCGGTGTAGTTGGTCATATCGGAGTTCTTGATGATACCTTCCTTCTGCACCATACCTATTGAGGCACGCATGTTGTGCTCGTCGGTTCCTGCCGACCATGCCAGGCTGTGGTTCTGGGTGATGGAGGTGCTGTTCTCGATGGCCTCAAACCAGTTGGTGTTGGCTCCCAGGTCGGTGAATCCTGCACCGCTGGTTGCAGCATATTTGCGCCAGTTGTCAGCACTCATCAGGTCGAGGTTCTTATAGACGTGGTTGATACCGAACTGTCCGTTGTAGTCGAGTCTTGAGATGCCGGCTTTGCCCTTCACGGTGGTCACTACGATGACGCCAGCTGCGCCACGGCTACCGTACTGTGCGGTTTCGGATGCATCCTTCAAGATGGTCATGCTCTCGATGTCGTTTGGAGCCAAGGCATTGAGCATCGTCATGTCGCCAAACACGCCATCGACGATTACCAATGGGTCGCTACCGCCCGAAAGTGAGCTGGTGCCACGAATGTTGATACTGGTGTTGCCCATGGGGTCGCCGCCCGATTGTGCGATGACTACACCGGCAGACTTGCCTTTCAAGGCATCAGCTGGGCTGTTTACTACGCCTTGGTTCATGTCTTCCTTCTTGATGCGATCGACGGCACCCGAAATGGTGCGCTTCGAACCTACGGCATAACCAACCACCATCACCTCCTCGAGGGCCTGGTTGTCTTCACGCAGGGTGATGTCGATGGTTTTTTGTCCGGTATAGACAATCTCTTCGGTGATGTAACCGATGTAGGAAACCGAAAGGACATCATTTGTCTTGACATCCTGGATTGTGAAGTTACCATCCAGATCGGTGGTACCGCCGTTGGTGGTGCCTTTGACGATGACGTTGGCACCGATGATGCCGTCGCCGAATTCGTCACGTACTACACCTGTCACGGTGCTCTGTGCAAATGCTGTCACTGCAGAGAGTAGGAATGCTGCCAGCGAGAGCAGCGATCTCTTGAACTGTGAAAAACTGTGCTTCATTGTAATACTATTATTTATTGGGGTTTGCTTCGTGTTTCGATGATCGGGAAAAGATTTCTGTGTGATGCCGTTTTTTTTCATTGGCGCTGCAAAGGTAGGACGATAATCCTGCCTATCCAAGGGCAGGGAGTGTTTTGGGAGTGTATTTGAAAAAGTTTATATCTTATAATCAGCTATTTGCATTTTCTATGGGTCGTAAATTAGGGAGTGGGTAAAAATGTACAAAATTACACCTTTTTATTGTTCCCGTTTTTTATAATCCATTATCCGTCATTTGCGGAAGGCTCCTTTCTCCGAATCTTCCCCACATGCCAAAACATTCATTTACAGCCGGATTGTTTCGCCACCCTACTCCTCGTTCATTCCCGTCTCTTACCTATTTAAATATAAAGATGTATCTTTGCACCGTCATACGAATCACATTTTGTCAAACCATAAAACGTATTCCATCAATGAAGCAATCCACTCTTCTTCTTTCGGCCCTTCTGGCGCTGACCGCATGTCAGAAAGAGACTACCACCGACCACGACCCAAGCCAGCAGCACACGTGGTGGAAGGAGGCTGTCGTCTATCAGATCTATCCCCGCAGCTATGCCGACAGCGATGGCGATGGTGTGGGCGATCTGCGCGGCATCATCCAGCATCTCGACTACATCCAAAGCCTCGGCGTCGATGTCGTCTGGCTCAATCCGATATTCCCTTCACCCAACGACGACAATGGTTATGACGTGAGCGACTACACCGCCATCATGAGCGACTTCGGCACGATGCAGGACTTCGACGAACTGCTTGCCGGCCTGCATCAGCGCGGCATCCGTCTCATCCTCGATCTGGTGGTCAATCATTCGAGCGACGAACATCGCTGGTTTCAGCAGTCACGCCAGAGCCGCAACAATCCCTATCGCGACTATTACCACTGGTGGCCTGCCGAGAAGGGCGTTCCTCCCCATCGCCACAGCGACATGGATCCCGACCTCAGTGCCTGGCGTTACGATACGCTCACCAATGCCTATTATCTTCATTATTTCAGCCGCAAACAACCCGACCTGAATTGGGAGAATCCTCGAATGCGCCAGGAATTTTATCAGGGAATGCGGTTCTGGCTTGACAAGGGCATCGATGGTTTCCGCATCGATGCCGCCTCCTATTGTTCGAAGGACACGCTCTTCCCCGAGATCGACTTCACGCGCTACAAGAGTTTCGGCGATTATTATTGTCATGGACCACATCTCCACGACTATCTGCAGGAGATGTACCGTGAGGTGATCGGCAAGTACGACTGCATGACGGTGGGCGAGGGTAATCCCTGGATCAATACACTCGACTTCACCGATGCCCGACGCAAGGAGTTCAATATGTTCTATGTCAATGCCAACGACGTCGTGCCCAAGCAGATGCCCGATGGCTCTCCCTATGTCCCTTCCGATGTCAAGATGCAGGCGCTTCGCTCCTTCTACACCAGCCAGGACAGTTTGTTGCACGATGCCGGTTGGCCCACGGTCATCCTCGGCAACCACGACCTGCCCCGCATGCAGAGCTATTGGGGCGATGACTCAACGCCTGAACTTGCCCGTCTATCGAGCCAGGCGCTCATCACCTTCCTGATGACCATGCGCGGTACGGTATTTTTCTATGGCGGCGACGAGATTGGCATGAACAATGTGCGTTTCGAGCATATCGAGGACTACAACGACATCGTCACACGCAGTTATTATGCCAATATACTTGGCACAAAGGGCGTTGCTGCCGCAGCCGAATATTTGGAGCAGCAGAAGCGTGAGGGTCGCGACAATGCTCGTACCCCGATGCAATGGTCTGCCGAGCCGCAGGCTGGTTTCACAACCGGTTCCACTACGTGGCTCAAGGTCAATCCCAATTATCCGCAGGTTAATGTAGCTGCCGAGGAGGCCGACAGCATTTCCGTGCTGCATTACTTCCGCAAGGCTTGTGCTTTGCGACATGCCTATAAGCCAACGCTCGTCTATGGAGAATATTCCCTTGTCGATGCCCGGAATCCTACTGTCTTCAGTTACTTGCGTACGGGCAATGACAAGCGCATTCTTGTGGTCATCAACTTTTCAGCCTTGTCAGCTGTGGTCGATGCCACTTTGCTTAAGGATGCAAGCCCTTGTGTCCTGCTCGATAATTATCTCGACAACCAGGGTCTGCAGATCTCGGAAGGAAAACTCAGTCTTCGTCCCTGGCAGGCACAGGTGATCCTGCTTTAAGGCGCATTGTTTGACAAAAATCGGGGCAATTCTTCATTTGAAATGAGGAAAGATGGGTTTTTGGCGTGTTTTTTTGGATAAAATTTTGAGAAATCGGAATTATTAGGTATTTTTGCGGCGAACTTTTAGGCTAAATCCCGAAAATTGTTAATTGTTAATTATTAATTGTTAATTGTTAATTATTAATTGTTAATTAAATATACCTCCATGTTATCCAAAAAGATTCTTCTGCCCATCGTGGCAATTTGCGGGCTCTCGATGAGTGCCTCGTTCCAGTCGTGTGAAACACTTGGCCAGCTTGGCGGCGAGATGACCGCAGAGCAGCGCCAGCAGTTGATCGGAGGTCTCATCTTCGACGGCCTCAACAGTCTCGCAGGTGGCGGCGACAGCCTTACAGCTTTGGCGGGCGTATGGGTGGCAGCTGGACAAGGTGTGCAGGACACCGTAGTCTTCACCACCAACGGTCAGTTCCAGCAGCACTACGCCAGCGACTCGCTCAACTACGTCGAGAAGGGCACCTACGTCTATTACAAGTCGTTCCGACAGGTGCTGGTCGAAACCAATTTCCTCTACAACTGCTTGACCCGCAAGCAGGTCAAGTGGGAGCAGAAGTATATCTACAAGGTGCAGATGCTCAACCTGAGCAACTCGGCAGGTATCAATAACCTCACCCTTGAGCAACTCGACAACGACCCCACATCGGCCACCTATGGCCAGTCGTTGGGCGCCACGCAGTATAGCGCTGTCAAGGTGGCTACTAATGCCAATGCGCAAAGTGGTCGGAGCACTCAGAATTCTCGGAGTACTCAGAGCAATCTGAATAATCAGAAAACTCAGAGCACTCAGAAAACTCCGACCACTCAGAAATCACAAGCCACTCCAAAAACTTCGACTACTCCGAGAACCCAGACCACCAAAAAGGTGATTCGCCTTCGTTAATCAAAGAAGTCGAGCGTCCAGCGGTCCCTCCATTCGACTACAGGCACGTCGTTCTCGAATGTGATGGGCAGCCAGATGTAACGGGCATCGCTTGGATGCCTGGGGCGCCAGATGTCGGCCATGAAGATGAACGCATCCTCCTTGCCTGCGACGGGTAGGATGTAGGTGCTCTGTCCCATGAAGGTGAGTTCAGCCTTCGGCCCTCGGCAGGGGTTGGGATGCTGTGTCCATGGACCCCAGATGCTGGGAGCCGAAAACATACGTGCCTCGTTGGGGGCCCAGCCTGTACATCCGCTCGTGATCATCCAGTAGGTGTTTCCGCGACGGAAGAGGGCTGGGGCCTCGTTGTGTCCGGCGGGGGCTACACGAACGTAACGACCGGTGTGGGCAGTAAAGTCGGGGGTGAGTTCGGCTATGTGCAGCGTGAGATTGTCTTCGCTCGCGAAGATGTGGTAGGCACGGCCGTCGGTATCGACATAGACGGTCTGGTCGCGCGCCATCTGTCCGGCAGGCAGGTCATGACGTCCATCGCTATGCGCCTTGGCATCGCGCACCACGAAGAGACCGCGATCGATGGCATCGTACCACGTCGGGGTCCACCACTTCTCGACACTTTTGGCTGGGATTGCTTCGACAGCAGCGACATCCTTTTCGGTCATTCCAAGAGGATAGAGTCCCGGGTTGACGCGTCCCGAACGCAGGAAGGTGAAGGGACCTGTCGGCGTGTCGCTTACGGCTACACCATAGCGTGCCTGTGCATAGCCCTGCCCCTTCAATTCCAGATGGAACCACATCACGAACTTCTTAGTCGTGGGGCAATAGATTACCTTTGGACGTTCGAGCACACAACCGCGCTCGATGTCGTGCCCTGGTTCATCGACCACCGAAAGTGCCACGCCCTCGTACTTCCAGTCGGTAAGATTCAGCGAAGAATAGCAGGTCACGCCCACGTAGGCTGAGCTTGTGGTGTCGGCCTTATGTTCGCCGTACCAGTAATAGGTGCCTTCGTAGGCCATTACGCCTCCGCCATGGGCGTTGATATGTTCGCCACGATCGTCGGGCCATATTTCGCCCGAGGCGATGGGCTTTGAAGGGTTTGAAAGGTTCGAAGGGTTTGAGGGGGTTGAAGCGCCCGAGCATGCTGCAAGCAGGGCGACGATGGTATAAGCTCCAATAATCAGGTTAGCTCTCATAGTGTATCAAATTTTGCTGATTAACTATTATTTGTTTGGGGCAAAGATAGCAATTTTTATCTTATTTTCAAATAGTTTGCAAGGAATTGTGAAGGAATTGGCTTTTGTGCAATCGGTTGTTTGACGATTGAAGGATAATTTTATAATGTTTTTTGCCGCAAAAACGTTGATTTATACGGCACATGGTTTGGTGGAAGAGCAGCTCGACTATCGTGCCGAGAACGAGATACGCATCAAGGCCATCGTCATCAAGGGCATCCTTAATCTCCAGGAATACACACTTCCTCACTTTTAGGTTCCGTTATAGAGACAACCCCCGCATATAGCGACAAGTATCGGGAGCACCTTATATTTTTGTCGCGTCGAACCATATTTTGCAGCTTTTTTTTCAAGGTATTGTACTTCAAAACGAAATGGAGCGTCTACGAACGTAGGCGCTCCATTTATTTGAGAATGTTGTGTGTCTGTGAACGTAGGTGCTCCATCTGCCGTAGAATAATGTGCATCGATGAACGTTGACGATCCATTTCCGGCAGAATCTTGTTCGCCTACGAACATTGGTGCATCATTTCCTAAGGAATATTGTGCGTCTACGAACATTGACATACAATCTGCTGCGGAATATTGTACGTCTGCGAACATCGATGCACCATTTCCTGCGAAATATTGTCCGTCTACGAACATGGACGAACAGTTTACTACTGAATGTTGTGCATCTGTGAACGTTGACACACCATTTCCTACGGAATATTGTTCGTCTACGAACATCGACACACTATATGCTACGGACTATTGTTCACCTACGAACACTGACGAACCATTTCCTGCAGAATGTTGTACGTCTACGAACATGGATATTCAATCTCACACAGAACTCACCGAACTCACAGATATTATCTCTGGATGTCAACATTTTCTGTGGTTTCCGTGAGTTCTGTGTGCGCTTTTTCGTACCCGCTGATTATCCGTGTCCATCAGTGGCATCTGTGTGCCCTTACTTCCGTTTACGAGCGGCATAGCGCAAAGTTTCGAAGGTGATGCCGTATCGTTTAGCAGTCCGCTGCAAACTTCGGTAGGAATCCCATCCGTAGCGTTTGGCAATTTCATCAAGGCTCGCAATGCTAAGGTCGTAGCGATGAGCATCCTTCATCTTTTTGGTCATCACGAAGCCTTCAGGGGCTTCCTGTTTCTTGACCTTGATGATCTCCTTATAGTCCTGGAAGAGTGCCTGATTGGCATCCCACTTCTCCTTGGCCTGCAATACGCGCCAATGCAGGATGATGTCATTCAGCCGCAATCCCGTCAGCATGTGTACCGAGTGCCACAGCTCCCGCTGATCGACGTCGAGCAACAGGGCAATGTCCTCCGAACGATGGGTGTTGGTGCAGCGTAAAGTGTTCACGACTTCATCGATGATCACCTCTCCAGTTGGCTCTCGTGCGTGGTACATCTCCTCCACGCTCTCTACGATATGTTTCATTTGTTTTAAGGGATTAGAAGGGATTTTTAAGGATATTAAGGGAATTTTAGGGACAAATGTTTTCGGGGACCACGAAGGTGACGTCCTTTAATGTCCCTTCAAATCCCTTAATATCCCCTAATATCCCTAAGCATTAAAGATGTACTTGTACTCTTTAGATGCCGGTGGATCGAGACAGGGACACGCCTTGCAAGGATTGAGTTCGCAATGCCCGACGATGCGAGCATCGGGATAGACCTCATGCAGCAGCTTCAGAACCTCGTCCAGGACGACCATCTGCTCAGCCGTGCGATTGTCCTCGTACTTGTATTCGGGACTGCACGAGTGGCCACCTTCGTAACAGATCCCGACACTGTCCGAGTTGTGCCCCTTGACGTGACACCCTCGCTCAGCAATGGGTCGACAATAATACAGACTACCATCCCGTCGTACATAGAGGTGATAACCCGGGTAGGTGCCGAAGCCACGTGCACGATGGCAACGCATCAGCTTCTCGATGGTGAAGTCCTGATCGGGCCTCGTGTCGCTGCAATGCAGCACCAGCAGGTTAATTTTCCTCGTTGAACGATGACAGTCCGAGCGCAGCAAGGACAACACCTGCGATCTTGGCAGCACTCTTGAACAGCTCGATCCAAAAGTTACGGCGGCAGGTGCGTCGACAGTCGGCGCGCACTCGCTCTTCGAGTTCAGTGCATTCGGTCTCATGGGTTTCGGTGGCTCCATTACAGGAGGGGATTTTCTCAGCATCCATAGGATGCGGAGCAGTATCTCCATGATTCTTTTCCATTTCATAATGTCTTTTTTTAGACCCCCTCTGTCCCCCTGCTTAGGGGGAGGATTGCTAGTCCGGACTTAGTTCCTCCCCCTAAGCAGGGGGATTAGAGAGGGTCCATAGATTAGAAGGAAACTTCGTCACCGTTCACGACGCCGCTGTCAGAGGGCTTGTTCGGGTCGGTGGTGTTACCATTCGAACCGCTGCCGCTACCCGAGTTGGAGCCGCCATTGTCCTGAGAGTCCCCAGAGTCCGTAGAGCCATTAGAGCCTCCCGAGTTGGAGCCGCTGCCCGACCCACCAGAATCCGTTGAATCCGATGAATCCGAAGAGCCAGAAGATGAGCCTGAGCCACTGCCTGAACCGCCCTGGTCATCGGGGATAGTGTCCGAAGAGTCGTCGGGGTTGGTGTTGCCACCTTCACCACCTTCGCCCTCTTCGTCAGTGCCGTTGTTGGTGCGCTGGTTGTAGCGCTTCTTGGCGTCAGCGAGAAGGACATTGAGCACACCGATGAATCCCTGGCATGCGGTGGCCTTCTCGGCATTTGCCGTTTCGGTCGAGTTGGCGAGGTACTGGGTGATGAAGCACACCTGCTGATAGAGCGCGTACATCTCCTGACGGAGCTTGATAGTCAGACCCGTGTCGCCTTCGGCACGTTCAGTGGCACGCGAGTTGTAGGCGGCAATGAACGCGTTGTTGGCATCTTCCAGTGCCGACAGGTCGTCGGCGAGGCCGAGTGCCGCGATGCCATCATCGCCGAGCTTGTCGTTGAGGTCGAAGATGAAGCCACGCAGGATGGCGCTCTCCTCCTGGTAAGGAAGCTGGGGTACCTTCGAGGTGTACTTCGAGAG
>JAEEGK010015156.1_pt1 | contig 17140 bp, 9 predicted proteins | sample 8958771 | NCBI WGS metagenome assembly JAEEGK01 (sample SAMN16246547, study PRJNA631951) | gut metagenome | biome: gut microbiome; feature: rumen; material: SC-attached | host: Bos | place: Iran: Karaj | collected 2018-10
CCCAATCCCCAATCCCCAATCCCCAATCCCCAATCCCCAATCCCCATTCAAAATAAATTTATAATTAAAGTAATAATAATAATAATAAAATAAAATAAAATTTAATTAATTTTTTATTCTATATAGAACATATAAAAATAAATTAAGCTTTCGTTGGTCCATTTCCATGATGATGATGTTCTCTATTATAATGATTAGGTCTTTCATAAGCATTTTTTCCTTTTTCATCACAAGAATCACATGAGCTTGTATCAGGGTCATCAGGACTTAATTTAGGTCTATGATATATACAACATATATTAGATTTTTTTTTATGCATATGTTCATTATCAACTGTGTCCTCACTCCATGTAACTTTTTTAGGTAATTTCATAGCTAAATAATGTGTATCTGGTTTTTTTTTAAGTACTATTTCTTCTTTTTCAACTTTTTCATCTTCTTCTTTATCTTCTTCAAAATAAGTTTGTTCTTTTACTTTATTCTTTTGCATTTTTATTAATGATTAAATTATAATATTTATATATATAATAAATTTAAAATAAATTTTTTATTATTTTTATTAAATAAATATTTTAATAATAATAATTATTTTTATTTATTTAATTTAAGTTTAAATTATTTTAACTTAATAAATAAATAAATTAATTAATTTATAAAAACAAATTTGAAAAAAATAAAAAAAACATAATTTTCAATTTCTTTTCAATTAAATCATAATTAATCATATATCTTATATATAATTAATTAATATTTCAATAAAATCGCTATTTAAGACAAAATTAAAAAAAATTTATAAATTAAAATATGGCAAGAACTAAACAAACTGCAAGAAAACAAGCGACTCCAGCTGGAAAAGCCCCTAGAAAACAAGTTTCAAACAAAGCAGCTCGAAAATCTGCCCCAATTCAAGGAGGAGTAAAGAAACCTCATAGATATAGACCAGGAACAGTTGCTTTAAGAGAAATAAGAAAATTTCAAAAATCAACTGATCTTTTAATAAGAAAATTACCTTTTCAAAGAGTTGTAAGAGAAATTGCTCAAGAATACAAAAGTGATCTTCGTTTCCAAAGTCAAGCGGTACTTGCTTTACAAGAAGCTGCTGAAGCTTATTTAGTTGGATTATTTGAAGATACTAATTTATGTGCTATTCATGCAAAAAGAGTTACTATTATGCCAAAAGATATGCAATTGGCTAGAAGAATTAGGGGAGAAAAATAAATCTTGAATTCTGACAATTATAAGATATTTTTTATATATCGTTAATTAATATTATTATATTTTATTAATTATACTTAAAAAATTAAAAATTTTTTTTATTATTTTATTAAATATATATTAATTTTTTATTTTTAACTAATTTTTAAACATAAATTTTTTAGATAATTTAAATTAATAATTATGATTATAAAAAAAATATTTATTACAATTTAAATAATATTATTATAAATATTTTTATAAAGATTAATCCTTCTTTAGGCCAATAAATTATTAGTAAATTTAAAGTTATAAAAAGTAATTGTAATATATAATTGAAAAAATAAGTATTATTTTTAAAAAGAATTTTTTAAATTAAAATATTTGATTAAATAAAAATTTAATATTAAATAAAAATTTGTTTTAATGATTTTTATATTGAAAATAAACTAAAAAAATTTTCTTCATATATTATTTAAAAACCATCAAAATTAATAATAATATTTAATTTTAATTATTTTTTTCATATTTTAATTTATTTATAACATTGCTTTTTCATTCAGTGTTATTTTTATTTAATATTTTTTTATCTTTTTAATTTTTTATTTATTATTCTTGGTCAAATTTTAAATTTACTGTTTCTAATTGTTGTCCTTCATTATCATTCTTATTGATTTCTTTTCCATTTTCATTATTTTCTTCAACTTTTTTTTCTTCCTTATTTTCATCTTTTAAATTAGAATCAATTATAGTATTATTCTCCTCTTTTATTTCTTCTTTTTTAATTTCTTCTTTTTCTTCTTCTTTTTTAATTTCTTCTTTTTCTTCTTCTTTTTTAATTTCTTCTTTTACTTCTTCTTTTTTAATTTCTTCTTTTTCTTCTTCTTTTTTAATTTCTTCTTTTTCTTCTATTTGTTTTTGTTTTTCTTTTTCTTTATATTTTGATTTTAATATAGAATTTATTTTATTTTTTTCTTTATTTATTAAACCATCTTTTTTAAATAATAAAGTAAAATAATTTTCAAATTGATAAATATATATTTCTTCTTCTGCTTCAATAAATTTTTTATGTATTTCAGTTAATAAATTATCAATTTCTTTATTTTCATTCATTAAATTATTAAAATAATTTTCTTCACTTATTTCATTCCCATATTTTTCAATCATTTTCTTTTGATATGAAAATATTTCAGATTGTAATGTAAATGCATATAATCTTACACAATTAATTAAATTTTCTATATTTATTTGAAGTAATTGATGTGAAGAATGAAGATTATTTATTTTACAATCTTCACAAATAAACATATTACAATCTCTGCAATAGAATTTTATTGAATTTGGATCACGATAAAAACAATGTAAATCTTTATTTTCTTCATTTAATATATTATTTTTACATATTACTTTTATTGAAACTGGATTTTTTCTAAAAAAATAACCAATTATTTCATCATTATAATAAACAAGATCAGAATCATTATATAATAAATTAATTTTTAAATTATTTGGAATTTTATATACTATCCTTGCAATTGTTTTAATATATTTTACTGGTTTAAATTGTGGAATTTTAACTTCTATTTTTTTATTTTCAAAAATTAGATTTACAATTAATTTCTTTTTAAAAAAAATTGACATTTTTTAATTAATTAAAATCAATAATATTTATTTTTATTTATTATTACAAAAATTCAATAGCAAAAAAAAACAATAAAAAATAATTTTTTAATCAAATATCATATTATTTAAAAATCACTAAAATGGAACAAAAAACTCAATCAAAATATATTCTTTTAGAAAAACCAATATTTTTCAACAGTAAATTAAACCCAAAATCCCAAGAAAATATTTCTGAAACACAAGCTCAAAATAAAAATACTGAAAATAACAATAATCAAAATAACCAAAATAAATCACCTCAAAAATACAGAACATTCTTAAATGATCCAAATGAAACAGCATGGCATTATCGTTATGAAAGAAAAGGATACACAAATCCAAATTTATTACAAGAAGATTCTTTATTTTTTAAAGAACACATAGAAAACTTACAAAAAAAATCAAAATTTGATTTTGAATCTCTTCAAAAATCAAATAATATAAAAGTATATTTAAACAATAAAGAAATTCCACAAGAGCCAAAAAATTCTTTTAATGAAATATCATTTGATTCTCACATACAATCAAATTTAAAAAAACTACATTATGATTTAATGACACCAATTCAACAAATAATAATTCCATATATTTTATTAAAAAAAGATTGTTTAGGTTGTGCACAAACCGGATCAGGTAAAACAATAGCATTTTTAATTCCTTTAATAAATTTAATGTTAAAAGAAGGACCACCTAAAGAAGATAATAAATATTTACAAACAAATTCAAATTATAATTTATCTTGTTCATATCCAGTAATGTTAATATTAGTTCCAACGAGAGAATTAGCAGAACAAATATTTAAAGAAGCAAGAAAAGTTTGTTATAAAACAGGAATAATTGTTTCTCGTTGTTATGGTGGTGTTAAATTAGATAATCAAATAAGAGAATTAAAACAAGGTAGTGATATTGTAATTGGTACTCCTGGAAGAATAATTGAATTAATAGAAAAGAGATTTTTATATTTAAAATTAATTCAATATTTAGTTATTGATGAAAGTGATAGAATGCTTGATATGGGATTTGAACATCAAATGAATGATATTGTTTTTAATAGTCAAATGCCTGATAAAAATAATAGAGTTAATTATATGTTTAGTGCAACAATACCAAAAAATGTTATTGAAATATCAAAGAAATTTATGAGAGATGAATGTTATTTAATTTCTAATAAAAATAACTTTGATAAAAATGAATATAATACAAATGAAAATGTTGAACAGAAAATTTATTATGTTGAAGATAATGATAAAATTGGTAAATTACATGAAATTTTTCAAAAAATACAAGGTAATGCAATTATATTTTTAGAAACGAAAAAATCAGTTGATAATTTAGAAAATTTTTTATCAAAGAGAAATTATAATGTTTTAGCAATTCATGGTGATAAACCACAAATTCAAAGACAAGAAGCAATTAGATTATTTTCTAATGGTGAAGTTCCTATATTAATTGCTACTGATGTTGCAAGTAGAGGATTAGATTTTCCAAATGTAAGTTATGTTTTTAATTTTGATATGCCTAAAAATATTGAAGATTATATTCATAGAATTGGAAGAACTGGAAGAGTTGGTAATAAAGGAATGGCTATTTCTTTTTATAATGAAAAAAATAAAGTCATTGCTGAAGATTTAGTTAAAGAAATGAAAAAAGCTAAACAAGAAATTCCAGATTTTTTACAAAAGTTTAATTATGATAATTTAAATGATGATAATAATAATTTTTTTAATGGGGATTATAAGAAAAAAAGATTTGGAAATCATAATAATTTTCATAAGAGAGGTTTTGGAAGAGGAGGAAGGTTTAATCGAGGTTTTAATAATAGAGGTGGATATAATAATAATAATAATAATTATAATAATAATTATAGTAGTAGTAATAATTATAGTAATGGGAATTTTAATAATAGTGAATGCTGGAGAGAAAATTTTAATTGATTATTTAAATTTTTTTTTTTTTTGATTTGATTTTTGGCGAACAAAAAATTAAAATAGGTATAAATATAATATAAATATAATCTTTTTTGTATATTAAAATAAAATTATTTCTTTGTCTAATTTATTAATAATCATTTTTATCTTATTTGAGTTATGTATAAGTTAAATTATTAAATATATCTGTTTATATTAAAAATAAATAAGCTTTTATTATTCATATATTAAAAAATTTCCTACTCTTCTTTTATTAAATTATTTTTATTTAGGTAAACTATAAAAGAATTAAATTTAAAATTTTTTAATTTAAATGAAATATTTATATGATTAGTTTTTAAATGAAAAGAAAAGATTTTTGATATTTCTCTTAAAAATATTTTTTAACTTGTTTATAATTTAGTAAAATATATTATGATTATAATTTAAAAATAATTAATTTCAAATATTCAAATGATTTTAATAAATGATTTAAATTAAATTATTTATATTTCTTAAAAGACAAAATGAAACAAAAATTAATTAAATTATATAAAATGGACTAAAAAATAAATTGATAATGATTCTTGAAAATTTATTACACTTCAAATGAAAACATAAAAATTATATGAAATTTAAAAAGTATTAAACAAAATTCCACAAAATTATTGAACACATTAAGATTTCAAATAAATATAAAGATGGAAAAGAAAAGAAACTAAAAAGAGAAAGGAAGAAATAAAATATTTAGGGAAAAAAATCAAAAAAGGAAATTAATAAAAGATTAAACGAAGAAATAAAAACTATAGGAAAAAAAATTTAATAAGAAAAAAAAAATAATTAAAAGTAATTTGATAAACAATTAAATTGAAAGAAGAAAAACAAAATAAAATAAAAAATCAAAAATAATTTTGGAATATGAAAACAAAATTAAGAAAGAAAAAATTACAAATGAAACAATTAAATGATTCAATTATAATATTTTTGGATTTTTTTAAAAATAATTCTGGTAAATCATATAATAATTGCTTTTTCCATTACTTTTTCCATCCAAAAAAGACAGTAAAAACATTATCAATTTTGCAATAATAATAATATGAAGTTGAGCAAGCTGAAAATTCTCCATGAATTTTAAATCCTTCATATATAAAGAAAAACCAATTTATTGATGAATAAGATACTTTTAATCTATTACTTATATATTTACCTTTATTTACATATCCTTTTTATGTTTATAAGATCCTGCTATTATATTTTTTATATTATTTGTCATTACTTTATCCATAAAAAATGCTTATTCTATTTTCACTGATTTCTAAATTATTTTTTAATAAAACAATACTCATTTATTTTATTATTAATCAATAAAAATAATAAAAATAAATAAATAAAGAATAAATAATTTTTATTATTTGTTGATTTAATCCTTATGAAAAAGAAATTAATAAAAAAATATTAATTTATTTATTGAATAAAAAATAAAAATTTATAAATTAAAAAAAAATATTGCTCATTTACATATTTTGATTTAATTGAAAAAAAAGGTCATTCAAAAAATAGTGTCATACCATACTACTTTAAAATTTATTAATTCATTTAGAAAAAATATTAAAGAAGTATATAAATTTAGATTTTATAACATTATAAATATTTAGTTTAATGTAAAAAATCAAAACAGAATCAATAAAGTATTACTTTTAATGTTTTATAATTTTAAAAAATTTTACAGAATTTATGATAATGAATATACTTTTTTCATTTTTATCTTTAACTAATATCTTCAATATAATTGATATTAAAAAAAAAATGAATTATAATAAATTAAACTATGAAAAAATATCTTATAAGTATTAAAATAATAAATGAAGATGAAAAAGAAGAAACATTAACATTAATAAAACCAGAATTAACATTCGATGAATTAATCAAAGCAATTAACAAAACAAAAATTACTTATAATGAAAATTATCAACTTTTAACATCAAAACATACAATAACAAAATCAAAAGAAAAAATTAAATTTGAAGATAAAGAAGAATTAATAATAAGAGATCCAAATGCAAATCAAGCACATATTATAGGAGAAAATAATGGACCACATAATTATGTAAAGAAAATAAATGTAAATTTAAAAAATAAAGAATTACAAGAAAGAAATGTTAAACTTAAAGATCCAAATATTCCTCATTGGAGAACTGTTTCTTGGGGAATTAATTTATTTGGTTTTTGTGAAAATAATAAATGTAAAGCATTTAAAAATGAAGTTGTTAATTTTAAAAGAGTTGAATATTATGATTTAATTAAAGATGGATTAAAAATGTATTGTCCTGAATGTAATTGTCCTGTTAATGGGATTACTATTGGTTTTTATAATTGTTATTATAATTTTTATGGAAAACAAATTATTAATAAAGAAAATGATGATGATCAGGAAATTAAAAGATTTGGAAAAGAAATTAAGAATTTTGAAAAAGTTAAAATATTTAATGAAAATAAAGTTAATCTTAATGGTGAAGAATATGCAATTTATAAAACAAAAAAAAATAAAGCTACATATTTTCCTATTGAAAATAATGGAGATGGTTTTTTTTCTCAATTAATTTTCCAAATGAGGAAAATTGAATAAAGGATTATTAAAATTAATAAAATGGTATTTTTTTTTTTTGAATTTTTATTTTTTTTAAACTTTTGATTATTATTAGAATTATAATAAACTAATTTTAAAAGATATTTAAATCATCAATGGTAAAAGATTTTTTTTATTTAAATTTATTATTTTAATATAAAATAACTGTAAATAAATTAATATTATTTATTTTAAAAATAAACACAAAATTTTATTTTTTAATTATTTTTGTATTAGAGTTGAATTTTCATTCTTTTTGATATATAATTATTTAAATTCTTTTTTTCAGAATATAATTTTGAAATGTTTGAAATTTTCAATATTATTGTTATTATTCTTTTTTTTTATTTTTTTCAAACAAAATATAATTCATTTATTAATAATAGTATATTGTATTTTATTTTATAATATTCTAAACATTATTTCCCTTTTTAATGAAAAATAACAAAATATTAAAATTATTTTATTAAATTTTATTTTAATATTTTTTTTTATTTATTATTTATATTTTAAATTATAAAATATAATTTATTTTTTTATTATGGAAAAAAATGAATTTGATATGATATTACCCATTTTTGAAAAGAAAATTGAAGAAAGGAATGATGAAGAAAAAACTATATTAATAAATTTTTATGATGATTTAGGAACAATAAATAATAATTATACCCAAAAAGATACAATTGATAAATTATATAATTATTTTCAGGAAAAAATAGATACATTAAAATATTTATATCAAAAAGATATGACTAAAAATTCAAAACACAAAAAATTTTATCAAATTTTATTTGATTTATATATTGAATTTGGTCAAGAAGCAAATATTATTTTTAGTATATTACATTGTTTATCAAAAAAAATTAATTTTGAAAAAGAAAAAATATATTATATACTTAGAATAATTGGTTCAATGAATAGAAATAAAAATATAAATTTTAAAAAATTGAATAATTCATTAGAGTTATTGAATGAATTATTTACAATTGATGAAGAAGCTAAAACTAATATTTTTTTATTAGGAGGTTCAAATATTTTTTTACCATTATTTGAAATTGTTTATAAAAATATAAATAAAATTGAAGAATATAAAAAGAATATTATTTTTCAATTATTAAATTTGATAAAATTTTTGATTTATGATGATAATTTCATAGATGCTTTAAATACAAATTTTTTTCCATTATTAACAAATTTCTTAATACCTGAGCAAGTGAATTTATGTTATATAAATGTATATCAAATTTTTGAAAAAAAAAGAAATGTAGAATATAATTTATTAGTTAAATCATTTATTTTAAATTTATCAATGATTAATAATTGTTCTCCTGAAACCCAAGAAAAATATATACAATTATTGAAATCAAATTCTGAACAAAAAATAGATGATATCTTATTAAAAAATAAAATGTATGTTCTTATTCAAATTTCTGAATTAAAATCAAATATTCAAATATCTAAATCAATACTAGAATTAGGATTATATTTATTTAATGGTTTAGAATTTAAAGATAAAATATATTTTATAAAATTGTTAAATGATGATAATAAAAATATTAATATATTTCTAGGGGGTATTGATTTTACTGATATTGTTAATTTGAATAAAGAAAAACATTTTTTAATTTTGGAATATATTAATAGTTTCATTAATTTATTATTTAATAATTATAATAATTTAAAAAAACAATATAAAGAAAATTTAATGAATATTATATTTAAAATAATAAATAAATATGAAAACATTATTGATGATAATCAGAATTTAATATTTCCTTTTTCAATAAATATTAATCAAAAAATAGAATTATCAAAAAAATTAATAAAAAATAAACAAATAATTGAAGATTCAGAAATAAAAAAATTAGTTTTACCTTTAAAATTAGAAATAAATTTAATCACATTTCTTTTTCAAAAAATTTATGATGATAATATAGATTATAATAAATTACAAAATAGAAGAGAAACAAAAGAAATAATAAATAAATTAGTAGAATTATTTAAAAATAAAGAAAAAATTCAAATAAAGAAATATATCCATTTATTATTAATTGAATTAATGTTTTGTTCATATTTAAAAGAAAAAAATATCAATAAAAATAAAAGAGGAGTTTATTGGTTATGTATTAATGTATTTAAATTTGAATATAAAAATATGAATTTAATAAGTTTTGTTTTAAATATTTTTCAATTTTTGAATTTATCTAAAATACCAAAAAATGAATATATTATAATTTTTAAAATATTTATCGAAATATATCATAATCTATTTTATGAATTAAATAATTATTCAAATATTAATGAATTATATGAAACTCAATTGAAAGATTTTGAGAAACTAATTAATACAATTTTTGAACAAAAATTTTTAGATAACAATGAAAAATATTATGAATTTCTAAAAGATGATGATTGTATTGGAAATAATAATAATAAATTACACAATTTTGGTGATAAAATATATATAAAAATGAAATATTTAGATACTGAATTAGGGAATTTTTTAGGAAAAAAAAATTTAAAAGATTTTTTTATGAATTTATCATTTTATTACTTTGATAAAATATCTACTGATGAAAATTTAATTAAAAATATTAAATCATATATCATATTTTTAGAAGTTTGTAAATATTTAACATCTCATGAGACAAATTTATTAGCTTTTGGTATAAAGAATGAATTAGAGGAAAATAAAAAATTCTTTATTACATTTTTTGAAATTCATTTAAAATTTATTTCAATGAATATTTTATCTTTAAAAGATGGTGAAATAAAAAATTATTTTTATTCAATATTTATTTATATAATAGAATACATTAATCATTATAACGAAAAAAAAAATAAAAATGAATCATCTTTATATAATGCATTTTCTAAATATGAGATAACAATTCAAAATAATGAAAATGAAATAAATATTGATTTAATATGTGAAAAAATAATTAATGAAAATTTTATAACTTTTGATTTATCTAAATTATCAAATGAATTATTTGAAGATTCAACATATATTGAATTAATTAATTTGAAAAAATCATATAAAAAAATAAAAAAAAAATTATTTTCATTTAATGGACCTTATTCAGATCCAGAATACTTTTATAATAATTATAATGAACAATCAAATAAAAAAAAATTAATATATAAAGAATCAAATCATTTAACAAGAGAATATAGTCAACCTTTACTTGTTCCAATTTTAGATTATAACTTTTATTTACCTGAAAAAAATATTGGTTATACAATTTTTGATGAAAATCAAAATAATTTTTATCAAATTGATTTATCATTCTCAAATGAATCTAAACACTTATTATTTTATGATAAATATTTTGATGGATTTAATGTTTGTTTAATTACTCCAATTATTCATTTTAAAGGTAAACTTCAATTATTTAATAATCATTTTATTTTTTGTACTTTAAATATTGAAATTGATCCTGAGAAAGAAAAAACAATTGAAAATAAAACTTTATGTCGTGGTAGTTATTTCAGAAGTGAAAAAAAGAAAAATTACTTAATTAAATATTCAGATATTAAACTAATAATTAAAAAATATTATTTTTATGAATATCAAGGTTTAGAAATATATACACAAAATAAATCATATAACTTTGAATTTAATAATGAAAAAGAAAGAAATATTTTCTTATTTAATTTTTTAAAAAAAACAAAAAAATATAATTTATTTTCTCCAATAACAAATAATATAATTGATAAAAATAAAACCAATTCTAATATAATAGGATATTGTAATAAAAATAATAAAGAATTTGAAAATATTAAAGATTACAAAGACATAATAAAAAAATGGCAAAATAATTTAATATCAACATTTCATTTTTTAATGTTAACAAATATTTTAGGAAATAGATCCTTAAATGACTTAAATCATTATCCAATATTTCCTTGGATATTAACAAATTATAACATAACACCATTAAATATAAATAATAATGAAAAATTAACAAAAAAAGATTTAATTAACAATCATCAAAGAGATTTTTCTCTTCCAATGGGATTTATGGAAATAACAGAAAAAGCAAAAAAAAGAAAAAAAAATGCAATTACTTTATATAAAATAATTCTAGAAGAACAAAATATAAAATTAATTTCAGAAAATCCATTTCCTCAATACGATTATAATTTTGAAGAATTACTTACAAATCCAAAAATTCCTTGTGAAAAAATTCCAAATGTTTTCAATAGTCATTATTCAAATCCTGCATATGTTTCTCATTATTTAACAAAAATATTTCCATTTACACTTTCTGCATATGCCATTCAAGGAAATTGTTTTGATGCACCTGATAGATTATTTATTAATATTAGTAAAACATTTCAAAGTTGTATAAGTGAAAAATCTGATGTTAGAGAATTAATTCCTCAATTTTTTTATTTACCTCAAATGTTTAAAAATATTAATCATTTAAATTTAGGATATTTACAAATTCCAAGTCAATTTGAAAATACTTCATATATTATTTTTATTGAAATTCAAAATTTAAAAAGAGGTGATAAAGTTAAAGTTGAAAATATACTTTTACCAAATTGGAGTGATAATAATGAATATAAATTTATTTGTTTACATAGAGAAATTTTAGAAAGTGGGAAATTAAATATTGAAAAATGGTGTGATTTAATGTTTGGTATTAAATTAAGGGGAAAAATTGCACAAGAAATTGGAAATTTATATACTTATTATACTTATTGGGAAAGTATTAATTGTAGGAAAAATATTTTAAGAAAAAATAATGAATTATATTATTATTTAGATTTAGCTGAATTTGGACAAAATCCTATTCAGATTATTAATCAAGAAATTGATAGTAAAATTCAAATAAATAATAATCAATTTAAGAATAGTAAAAGATATAAATTTAAGTTAAATAATATAAAATTTGGAGAGAAAGAATATATAATTGGGAAAGATGAAATGACTTTAAATGAAATATCACAAATTTTAAATGATAAAAAAGATATTTTAGATAAAAGTAAAGTTTCTTATATTGAGTTTGATAATATAAATGAATTTATTTTTTGTGGAACTATTAAAGGAAGTGTTATAATATTCAAATTAAATATGAAAAAAAGTTATTTGTATAAAAGTATTCATGATCATGATGATAAAATTAATTGTATTCATTCTCATTCTAATTTAAATATGTTTATTGATTGTTCTGATGATGGTTTTATTAATATATATACTTTACCAGATATTAAATTAGTTTCTTCAGTTTATTTAAAAGATTATAAACCTATTTATTCTTTTTTATCAATGATTCCTGTTCCTTGCTTTATAATTTATGTTCAAGGAAAATTTATATTATATGATTTAAAAGGAGAATTTATTGATGAAAAAGAAGAAACTGAAGATATTACTAATATTCCTTTTATTAAAATTGATTCACATTTCAATGAATATTTATTTTATAACAATAAAAATAAATTATTAAAAATATTTTTCTTTGAAAATCAAATAATTTAAAAATTTAAATATATATGTAAAATATAAAACAATTTAAATTATGTTTCTTCTCATTTTATAAAATATTTCTAACTATATTTTGATTTATTTCATATTATTGAAAAATAAAAAAATTAGAATTATTTTAATTTTAAAAAATACACTTAAAATTAAAATTAATATTAACTTGTTTTTTGAGTAATTTGGTCAGCATTCATCAAAACTTGGAATCCTTTTTCCCCATAATCAACTTTTATTTCAACCTCATTTATAAAGTTTCCACCAGTGAAGAAGAAAGTATTTGTGGAAGTCTGATATCCTTCATTAAAGAATAATTCAATAATATTTCTATCAATAAATCCTTTAACATAATATTGTACTGTATCTGCTGGTTTATTTTCTTGGTTTTCATATTCTTGATATGGCATGACATTAAGAGAAACTTTATCTGAGAAATAAGGATTTTCAAAAACCCATGGAACATTAGAATGAGACCTATCAAGATAGAAAGCTGTTGCCTTTTGTTCATATCCAAATCTTAAATATTCTGAATTATCACTTGCACCTTTGAAATAAAAATCTATATGACCCGGATTAGAATTTTGAAATTCTTCAGTGTTCAATACTGTAATTGTTATTTCAAAGAAAATTGAACCTTGAATATCAGAATCATTTTCTGTAATTTTAAATGAAGTTGATGAACTAGCTTGGTTTAGAGTACCATCAAAATGATTTGTTAATTCATTAGGGATATTTAATTTTGAAGATGTTTTTTCAAAAAATGGTTCTGATTTAATATATAAAATTTCTGTTTCTGGACTTGATTGAAAATGTCCAATTGATATTCTTCTTGGAAGAGACATTGATGATCTCCATGGATCAGTTGGGACTGAACCAGTATATTGCCAATTAGATGCCCAAGCAATTCCATATGCAAAATCAGAACCTGACTCTAATTCTGAATCTTCTTTAATTTGATAAAAAAGTTGCATAGCATAAAAATCTTTTCCATAATCTAAAGGAGCTGGATATTTTGTAGCAGGATTAAAATAATATAGCCCATCTTTTAATTCAAATTTACCAAATAAATACCAAGTTGATGAACCACCTTGAATTGAACCAGGATTAATTGAAATGAAAAGAACCCAATAACTATCTTGCTCTCCTTCTAATTTATTATTATTTTTTAAATGTGCTAAATTTGGACATTCATATTGATAACCTAAAAATCCTTCAAGTTCAAGATTAATTTGTTGTTTCCAAGAATCTTTTTTTAAATCTGAAGTTGAAAGATAAAATGCAATTTTATATTCTTGTGATTTTGCTACACTCATTAAATAACCTTTTGTCTCTCCTTGTTTGAATTTTACAACTTGGGGATCTCTAAATTGTTGTTGGAAATCTTCATTCTCATGTGATACAACAGGGTTAGGAAAGGAATCAGTTTTATCAAATGTATTTCCTCCATCTCCAGAAAAATATAAATATTGAGTTTCAACCCAATCTTCAGCATTAAAGGTATATGCTGCAATAAGATTTAAATTACTTTCCTCCTTAAACATTCCTGACTTATTTTCATCATCAATAAACATTGATCCAGAATAAGCACCAGATTTTCCATCTTCTGGTCCAAAGGCAGGTTCTAATTCATCCCAATCTAAAAGATTTGTAGAAGTAGCATGTCCCCAATCTAATGGCATTCCCCAAACAGTGTCTTGAGGATTAAATTGAAAATAAAGATGATATTCAGGTGGTGTTTTAGTAGCATCAATCCACATTCCATTTGGATCATTCATCCAACCAAATTTTGGAGTGAAATGAAATAATGGTCTATTTATTGATTGATTATGAAATGCAGTAGTTAAAGTTTCATATTCAGGTACTTTAACCTTTTCCCAAGTAAAAGCTTCATTTAAATCACAAAAAATTGTTGTTATTAAGAAGAAAATGAGGGTTAGCTTCATTTGTTATTTAAATTAATTAATAAAAATTTGTTATATATTAAAAGTTAAAATCAATTATATTATTTCTTTAAAATTCAATAAAATATTAATAAAAAGCTTTTAAAAATGAAAAATAATTTTAAATAAAATGAATAACAAAAAATAAATTTTCAATTGTTTTTATATAATTGTTTTAATTTGAAATTATAAATTCTATCTAAACTAATGTTTTATTTATCAAAATAATTATATTCATTTGTTTTGAAATTTCATATTCTAAAAATTTACAATTTATAAATAAATTTTACATTTTATAAATAATTATAATTTATAATATATCATATTAATTTAAAAATTTTGAAATTTTGAAAGAAATATTAGAAATAAATACTAAATTATGATAAAGTAGTAAGTATAAACCTATAAAATCATAATTTTTTAAAACCAAATTTTATTATTCATATAAATAATAATTTAAAAATTAAACATGTATCCCATTTCACAACCTTCTTTAAAAGATTTATCAATTAATTTATTTAACTCTTCAAAACCATTAAATTTTCTTAAGGGTGATTCAAAAATAACATTTCAAAATTATAATTTTTTAAACAATGATGAAAGTGTAAAATTATCGATGGGTCTTTATGATTCAAAATTATCGAATGAGCAAACTGAATTTAAGAAACCTTTTTTTGAAAGTTTTTCTTCCTCAATAACTGAATCAAGAAAAAGAAGTGATATAGTTATAGAAAAAGAATATGAACCAAAAAATAGAATAATAGTTTATAATGATGATCTAACAGATGAATTAAAATTATTTCAAAGAAAATATAAGTTTCAAACTTCACTAAATAATATAATTAGAATTCCTGGTTATTATTCAACTGATGATGATGATGAATATAATTTAATTTCATTAATAAATGAACCATTTGATTTTAATTGGAAACTTGAGATTGATGATAAAATAAATATTATAAAAATTTATAAAAAAGAAAAAATTAAAAATGAAATTCTTTTATTAAAAATTTTTGCCGAAATTCCATTTTCATTAAGAATTATAATGAAAGTGTTAAATGATTATAATTTTAGATTAGAATGGGATCAAATAAATCAAAAATTATTTATAATAGAAAAAATACAAAATTATGATAATGAATTTGAAAGCTTTATTCAATATTCTTATATGAAATTCCCTGCATTTATGCAAGATAGAGATTTTGTTCAAATATGTAAATTATGGAATTATTATTTAGGTAATCCAAAACTTGTTTTATGTCATTATAAAAGTACTACTCATATGAAATATCCTCCTTTATCTGATGTAATAAGAGCAGAAATGATTATAGGAGGATATTTTTTAGAAGAGATAAATAATAATTTGACTAAATGTTATTTTGTGTTAAATTCTGATTTTAAACTTAGTAATAGTATAAGCTTAATTAATAAAAATATTGTTGAAAATCAACATAATTTTATTATAAATTTAATTAATGGATGTAAATTGTGGATAAAAAGAAAAAAAAATAAAATTTAATTTATATTAAATGTATAAATTATATGAAAAAATATTTAATAATTATTCTATATTCTTTAGTCAAAAATTTAGAATGTAAACCTATTTCAAAATAAAAAGTGAATATATCTTATCTTCCTCTTTTTAATATTATGTTATATAATATTTAAAAAAATACTAAATCCAAAATTTTAAATTTAAAATATTATTTATTTATAATACATTAATATTTCTTATTTTATAAAGATTTAATTATTATGAAAGTAGTTTAAAGTCACTTTCATATTAATTATTATTATATTTTGAATTAAATTTATATATTAGTATATATTTTCACAACGAAAAATAAATAATAAAAATACAAAGTATATTAAATAATTAACTTATTAATTAATATTTGTTTTTTTTCATAAAATTTATATTCAAAACATTAAAAATTTTTTGAATTATTGAAAAGAACATTATATTATTCTATTATTGATAATAAAAAAATTAAATTTATTAAAGAATTTATCATTTTAATGTTTTATTTATTTTGTCTCACAATAAAAGTTTTATCATTACCTTTTTATTTTGTTATATTAAATATATATAATTTAATAATTATTGCTCTTCATTTCCATAGATTAATGTTTATTTCGATTATTGTATTTAATATTTTATATTTTAATAGCAATATTAATTAATAATATTTTATTGAAATTGATAATAAAAAAAATTTATATAAATATTGTAGAGATAAATGAAGTTTATTGTCATTTTTTTTTATTATTGACAACATAAAAACAAAATATTTAATTTAATCCAAATATTTGATTCAAATAA
>JAEEGK010015159.1_pt1 | contig 17137 bp, 19 predicted proteins | sample 8958771 | NCBI WGS metagenome assembly JAEEGK01 (sample SAMN16246547, study PRJNA631951) | gut metagenome | biome: gut microbiome; feature: rumen; material: SC-attached | host: Bos | place: Iran: Karaj | collected 2018-10
CAAATCAACCAACTGATTGTTGAAGGCGGCACGCGCCTGCTGCAATCATTCATCAATGCTGGCTTGTGGGACGAAGCGCTGATTTTCAAAAGCCCCGTGGTTTTGGGCGGCGGCGTGAAGGCACCTGCCATTTCGGGTGTGAGCGAAAGCAAGGAAATGATTGGTGGGGTGGGGCTTACAAGGCTGAAATCTGTTTAGAAAACGGATTGCGAGGAATTTCGTTTCAAAAAACATTTTCCTTTTCAAACCTACTTTTTATACTTTTGTCTTGCTATGTGTTTATGATGATTGGGCGCAAGGAAGCATACAATTGAATGTAATACAAACAAAAACAGTGAGATATGTCGGAAGCGGAAGTGAATAAATACAGACTGACAAGTATGGAGGAACCGACTGACGAGATGTTGTCGTACATTATGCGTGAGGCCGCCGAAGAAGCCCGCAAAAGCAACGAAGCGGCTCTGCGGAGATATTTCGACGAGATTCGCGAGATATACAACAAGAAATACGGTAAACAATGTCGGATAAAAAGCCAGTGCTGATAGTTGTTGCAGGGCCGAACGGGTCGGGAAAAACTTCTGTGACGAGCCGCATCCTGCATCACGAGTGGTTGGAAAACTCTGTGTATATCAACCCCGACATTGTTGCGCAGGAGCGTTTTGGCGATTGGAATTCGGAAGATGCTGTGCTGAAATCGATTAAATACTGCGAAGAGTGGCGTGAGGAATGTCTTTCTGAAAAGAAAAGCCTGATTTTTGAGACAGTTCTGTCGGCCGACGACAAGATTAACTATATAGAAAGAGCAATGGCGGCAGGTTTCTTTGTGCGATTGTTTTTTGTTTGCACCGCATCGCCAGCCATCAACGCGTCGCGTATTGCAAACAGAGTGATGAACGGCGGACACGATGTGCCTATTTCAAAAATCATATCACGTTATCAAAAATCAATCTCAAATTGCAGATATATAGCGAAAAAGGTGAATCGCGTATATCTTTACGACAACACTGCCGAAAACACCGAAGCCACGCTGCTGATTAGATTTGCCGATGGCAATGTGGCAAAACGATATGTTCAAACCCTTCCCGAATGGGCTGAACAAATTGTGGAGGAATAAATTCTCTATTTTATTCTACTCTCTAAAAAACATTTTCATTTCACACTGAACATTTGTACTTTTGTTTTGTCTGCACTCCTCTCTACAAATGAGTGAGATGCTGACTTGACATATTGAAAGCGTTTATTGCGCTTTGTTTCGACGCTTCGAAACTTCGCAACTTTTGAAACTAAAGTTGAAACAATGCAGCGATGAATGTTTACGTGATTTGTGTGCACACCTTACGTATTTTTATGTGAGGTTATATGCATATAATGCGTGGACTTCAGCGTTGCTCGTTTTACTTTAGTGGGCAATGCGAAGGCCTCGAAGCGTGGGACGAGTAAATCGGATTCCACGCTTTTTTTATGTCTGAATGTGTATGTTTTAATAATTGAGAATGGCATAGCTATGAAAGATTATTTGGGTTGGAAATACGACTACAATCAAATGACAGAAGAGTTTGCGGTTATACCGAATGAAAAATATCAAGTGCCTAATACATTTTTCAAATATTATGCTCTTAATGAAAATTCGGTCGATGCATTAACCAATATGTATGTATATGCCTCTCACCCCAATCAATTGAATGACCCATTTGACTGTGATACCAGTTTCGCAAAAGTTGAAGATGAAGGTGACATTAAGGTGCTATTAGGAGAATTGTATGAACAAGTAAAATCCTTATTTGGAGAAAACTATCACGAACTTTGCAAGTTCGCGACAGAGGCATTTTCAACCATACAATATAAAAAGTGGGGTGTCCTGTCGTTAACGGACTCGTGTGAAAACCCAATAATGTGGCCACGATATGCTAATAACAATGGTTTCTGCCTTGAATGGGACATCAAACAATTCACATTTATGTATGGAGGTCCGTTTCCAATTCATTATGTGAAAGAAATAGAACAGGCATCTTCCAGCAATTATGATATAAGAGAATTAGTGTTGATACAGTGTAATATAAAACGCGATTGTTGGAAATATGAAAAAGAATGGCGGCTAATGATATATTCACCTGTTGGATATGATATGAAAACATACGGGAAATATGCCGATGAGTACAATCATATTTCAGATTTGGATAGGAAGTTCAAATATCCACTGCGAGCATTAAAAAGCATTACTCTCGGCATACTATTTTTTAAGAATTTGCTTGATAGACAGCATATCATATCATTATCACCATACGAAATCCACGCTTGCTATCAATCAGAATGTCTTGAAACACAAGTACTCGATTTTATGGAAGCCGTTAATGGATTGGTCAACACTCGATTAGTGGTCAAAGACGGTCTAGAGTCAGACACGAAAAATATCATTGTCAAAAAAGTAAGCCGACTTACATACAGAATAACAGAACTTTAAAAAAATATCATATGAATAAGTTATTTTATATTTCGATGGCAATTGCCAGTGCTTTTGCCATTGAAGGTTGCACCTCACCAAACGAGGAAAATGAGTTGGAAACTGTTGAGTATAATGTTCTTCAACAAACCGAATGTATTTTCAATAAAGTAAACATACGCGTTGGTTACGATACGGTTTATTTGGAACCAGACAAATACATTCCTACAACCGATATGGGATCTATTTCGGGACCCTATCTTATCCATACACATCAAACTGAGTGGAACGAAAAGTTTGGTTGTACGCTCATTGACTGGTACGTTACTGAAATACATACTGAGCAATGGTGGGCTTACAAAGGGAATAGTAGAAACATTAATAGCGAAGAAACATTTATTATAACTGATAATCATCAGATAATTCATACTATCAAAGCTACAAATGAAGCAATCACTTTTAATGTTAAAAGTGTAATAACTGATACCTCCAAAATAACAGAACGTCTTAGTTCGTGCAGTAAAAGCGGATTTGCTAGCAGAGACCTTGTTTATGATAATTACGGGAGGCTAGTATCTGATGAAAAACGTATGATATATGATGACACGGACGAACCTTACGTACTATACGATATTGAAACTAAATATGATACTGAGTTTATTTTTGTATGCAAAGATGAAGCTCATCGTAGTAATAAAGTATACTTATATTATTATTACAAAAAAGAAGAAATTGAACACCTAGAAAGATACACTTTGGTACCTGCACCTGTTAATAATGAATAAAATTTGTGCACAGTAATAATTCATATTTATTGTGTTAAAAAAGTAGCCAAACGCGATATGGCAATTTGAAAAACAGCAATATACAAATTCCAAAAGCCACCTTGTTGGGTGGCTTTTTTGTTGTATTTTTGAATCAATCCATCCCCCAAAACTTCCGCAAGAACCACTCGGCCGAAAGGAAAGCGAGGGCGAGAAGCAGAATTGGCAGAAGGTCGATAATGCGGAGCAGTTCGTTGGTAGCAATCACTGAATCAGTAATTTCATCATTATCAATGATTGCATTGGCAAGGCTGTTGAGATTGTCGGGCAGGAACATACGGCCGCCGTGGCTGTCGGCGAGTTGGAAGAGCAGGCTGTGATTGGCTTGCAGACTGGCCATCTCGGCCGATTCCTCAACAACCATAAACTGTCCGCGGCGCGTCAGCACCTCGTCGCCCAAAGTGGCGGTGGCTGTGTAGCGGTAAAGGCCAGCGGGTTTGCGGCCAATGTTGAGCGTGTAGCCCGCAGCCGTCGGCTGGAACGCCGATTTAATGCGGTTTCCAGCGGGGTCGGTCAGTTCGAGAACCACCTCGGCCGTGGTGACGGGCTCCATCGAAAGATTGTAGAGCACGGCATCGAAAAGCACCTCGCGGTGCATTGGCACAACATCGGCAACCGTCACTTCAAAGCGGTCCTTCTTTTCGTTTGTGCAAAGATATTGTATTGATTTCGTGATAATTTCATCGGTCACAGAGTGCGAGCCGTTCGACGCGTAATCGGCCAAGCGCCAGCGCCAAAGCCCTTCTCCCGCCACCACTCCGATTTTTTGCGTGGCAGTTGTGGCGAAATAGATTAGCGGCCGCTGGGTGCCAACCGAGCCAATCTTCTGATAGAAAAGCACTTGCCCCACTGGCGCGCTGCGATAGTCGCCGTAAGGCACATTCAGTGGCGGAAAAAGCGAGGTCTGCGTTGCATCGAAATCGATTTTAAAAAACTGGAAATCAGAATTTAACAAAGGAAAGGCATCCTCGTTGCCACCACGTTTCTGCTCAATGCCAACGGCGGGGGCAAGCGAGCCAAGAGTCTTCATATCGGTTTGATTACCAATAATAAACAGCATTGGCAACTCGGCCTCGCGCGCCTGCTCCACAATTTTTTGCGCCTTGTGCTGCGCCGACGGCAACTGGTGCAGAATGAGCAGCGAATAATCGGCAAGCCGACCATCGAAATCGGCTATATTATTTATTGTCAGTTTGTAACGCTCATTTCGTGAGAGCACCTGCGCAATGGCCGACACATCGGGGTGCCACGAGTTCTGCAGCAGAAGCACGTTGACAACCTTGTCGCTGACATCGACAACCACGCTGCGGTGGTTGTTCTGCCTATTTGCGTCATTTTCAGGCACATCAATGCGCACATCGTAGCGGTGCAAACCTTCGTCGGCACCATCGATATAAAAAAGTTCCTTTTGGTAAACGTAATCGGAATTGATTGCGACGGTTCGGTTTTCAAGCACCTTATTGCCCTCTGCAACAGCAAGTTGATAATTGCCAGCAGGCACTTTTTCGCCTTTCAGGCAAACCATTATCGGGAAACGCGAATGGTGGAAGGCCGTTCGGTTGGCCATAATGCGGTCAATCGACAAATCGGGGTGCGACAGCGTGTCGCCAAGGGCAATGGTGTAGATTGGCTTATTGAACGAGCCCGCCTTGTGGAGCGGGTCAGCGCCCTGGTTGGCAATTCCGTCGGAGGCAATTATCAGTGCGCCAATGTTTTCGCCGTAGAAATTCGTCTGCACATAGTCGAAAACGGCGGCAATATTGGTGGTCTGGCCATCGAAGGTAATCGGCTCGTTTTCAGCTACCTTATCAGAAAAAACAACTAGGCGGACTACGAATTTGCCACCCAGTTGCTGTTGCAGTTTTTCAATTTTATTTGCGTAATCGGTTCTGTACCAGGCCGAATCGGCGTTTGCCACAATCGACGACGAATTGTCCTGGGCCACCAACACTATTGGGTGTTGCACTTGTTTGTGACTGATTTTCAGCGTTATGCCAGCCACCACAACACAAAGCGCAAGCACGGCCAGAAAACGCAAAGCCGCCAAAACGGCGCGTTGCCGCTTGTCGGCCTGCGATTTGACCTTTGCGCCCGAATAGAGCCACCACGCCACGGCGGCGGCCACGGGCAAGCCAATCAGTATCGGCACAACGAACTGTGTCATAGTCTGATGCCAGCAGTATGGCTATCAGGTGAGCATTCCGCCGCACACGTTGATAACCTGGCCAGTAACGTATGCTGAGAGGTCGGAACCGAGGAAAGCCGCCACATTAGCAACATCTTCGGGAGTTCCGCCGCGGCGCATCGGAATCTTCTTCATCCACTCGTCTTTCACCGCATCTGGCAGAACATCAGTCATTTCTGTCATAATAAAGCCTGGAGCAATGGCGTTGCAGCGAATGTTGCGCGCACCCAGTTCCTGAGCCGCCGACTTGGTGAAGCCGATAATTCCCGCCTTCGAAGCCGCGTAGTTGCACTGGTTGGCGTTGCCGCGAACACCCACAACCGAGCTCATATTGACGATTGAGCCGACGGCCTGCTTCCACATAATGGGCTGAACGGCCTTGCTCATACAGAACACCGATTTCAGATTGACGCGCATAATGTCGTCCCACTGCTCCTCGGTGAGGCGCTTGAGAGCGGCGTCGCGTGTGATTCCTGCGTTGTTCACCAGAATGTCGATACGGCCGAACTCAGCGGCAATCTCGGCCACATATTTCTGCGCGGCTTCGAAATCAGAAGCGTCGAAAGCGTAGAATTTGGCCTTCACTCCCATCTGGTTCAGTTCGTTTTCAAACTTCATCACCTCATCGCGAAGCGATGTGCAGGTCAAAGCCAGATTGGCGCCCTGCTCTGCGAATTTCAAGGCGATTCCCTTGCCAATTCCGCGTCCGGCGCCAGTTATCAGCGCCACTTTTCCTTCAAGTAATTTCATATTTTTTGAGATTTAATGCGTTGGCACGAACAAATTTTATGCCTACGCAGATGCGAAGGTAGAAATTATTGGCGAATCGCGGCAACATCGAGCCATCGCCGAAAGGCAGAAAAAAGAGTTTCGCGGCAGCGCACAATAAAAACTCAGGCTGATGCGTATAAGGTGTGCCTATTTTTCCCAACAAAGGCGGAATTTTGATGGCGGTTTAATTAAAAATTATAGTTTTGCACCGGCTTTCTGGACAATCAGACAGTCATACTAATGATAAACAGATGAAAAAACTTTTATTGATTGCGCTGTTGTTTGTTGCGGCAGGTTCGGCCGTGAACGCGCAAACCGAGGAATACATAACATTAGGTATCAACGGCGGTGGAGTGTACAACATTAACGGTTACAAAAAAGACACCAACTACTACGGAAACACTTTCCAGAACGGCATTCCAGGTTACAACGTGGCCATTGATTTGGGTATCCGCACATCGGCTAAAACGCGTTTCCGTTTTGAGATTGAGCACGAGGAATTCCACTACGAGGCCTTGTGGGACACAGCAAGAATGTCACCAGCCATCAAAAGCAAAATCTACAAAACCCGAGTGAAAGTTTGGAATATGGGTATCAACTTGCGTTTCGACTACAAGATTGCCGAAAGCGAAAATTGGAAAGTATTTATATCGCCGGGCTTCTTATGGGAATTCAACATAGCCCGCGAATCGAAAAACCTGAAGACTCCGTACGAGAACCCATTGGGTCCCAATCCGCGCAAAAAAAGCTACAAAAACTACAACGAGATTGCCTACGAAAACCCGAACCATATTTTGGGAAGTAGCGTTCAATTGCTTTGCAAATACAAGATTGCCAAACATATAGCTTTGACATTAATTCCCGAATATTACATTTACTATCGCGGAATTGTCAAAACCAACTACGGAAAACCTTACCAACGCCTGACGCTGAACGGCGGTGTGGAATTCAACTTCTAACCTTCAGCAAAAGGTTACAATCTGCAATAAATCTCAAAGCTGCCGGGTGAAAATCCGGCAGTTTTTTTTGCGCTTTCGCGAAGAATTGAGCGCAAACGCAAAAACTGACTATCTTCACCACCAAAACCGACAGGCAATGAATGGTCAGATTACGATTTTGGACAAACCGTCGCTGCGGCGAATGGTGGGACAGTTGAAGAAACTGTTGACCGAAGGCGAAAAGCAGCGGCAAGCCGACAGCGTGTTTGCGCAAATTGAGCAACTTCAGCAATTTAAAGCCGCCACCGATATTGCCGTCTATTGGTCGCTCGACGACGAGATCGACACTCACCGTTTTATTGAAAAATGGTTTGAGCGGAAACGACTCTGGCTGCCCGTGGTTGTGGGTGACGATTTGATTTTCAGGCAATTCGAAGGCACCGATAAAATGACTGCGGGCGCGTTCGGCATTCTGGAACCAACGGGGCGGCAACTCGACAATGTAGCGCAAATCGGGCTGATAATTGTTCCTGGCGTGGCCTTCGACTTGCAAAACAACCGTATGGGACGCGGCCGCGGCTTCTACGACCGTCTGCTCGCCAACTCTCAGGCATACAAAATCGGCGCCGCATACAGTTGTCAGATTTTCAGTCAGATACCGACAGAAGAAACTGACATTCCAATGGATTTGGTGGTTGGCGGATAAACGCAAAAAGCACGAAATGTTTTATGATTCCGTGCTTTTCGCGTGTTAGTTGTTTAAAGTGTTTTAGCCAACAGGTTCGTCTTTGTACTCAAGAATGTCACCTGGCTGACAATCAAGGGCTTTGCAGATAGCATCGAGTGTTGAGAATCGGACTGCCCGCACCTTGCCCGTCTTAAGCAGCGATAGGTTTGCCTGTGTAATGCCTATCTGTTCCGCCAACGCTTGCGACGATATTTTGCGTTTGGCCATCATCACATCCAAATTCACTATTATGCTCATATATCAATCAGTTAAACGGTTAAATCAACATCTTCTTTCAGGTCTTTGCCCATACTGAATATCTGCGACAAAAGCATAAGACCCGTGCCTGCTATAAGCCACGCGCGACCATTTATCGGGCCGAAAACCACCTGATAATCCTCAAATTGGATACCGCAAGTCATAAAGTAGCCATATATCTGCCAAATGAATCGGACAACAAAGAATATTGTCATCAATATGCCCAAGCGCTCAAGGTCAACCGTCATTTGCGACACAAATATATTCCCCTTGCGAATGTTTCTAATCACCCTTATAATCAATCGTATAACCCATATCAAACCGACAAGGTAAACAATAGCAATGACTATAGTTAAAACCGACATTTTGACAAAAACATTTCTTGTTGTCCGAAATAGGAGTCTCGCTTTTCCTATGTACATCAGACCACTAGTTGTTGAGTTGGTCGCGTAAATAATCGGTGAGTTGGTGTGGCTACGTTTTCGCAGATTCACGTCGAACCACATAGGGTGTGAATTCTTGGTTATCGATACACCAACTGTGTCAATTTTGCCCAACGAATCGGCAACAACCTGATAGGTGGTGTCCGATTTAGTTGTAACCAACGGGTTGGCATCGCGCTCAACAGTCGGCATACTATCGGCATTATCGTGGATATAGCGGCGTGAATAGTGTGGTTTGTCTGTGGGCGTGAACACTGCAAATACAACAACGAACAGGATTGAAAACAGGAACAGTCCTGAGTAGATTTTTAGTTTTTTGTTCATAGTAGTAAGTTTTTTATTGTTAAACGATAAATAATTACTGCGCAAAAATAATTAAAGTTTGAAATTCGCAACAAAAAACAGAAATATTTTATCGTTTTTCGATAATTATTTTTCGAATAATACAAATGTGTACTCCTTGCAGCCCTTCACCAACATCAAAATTGGCAATCGAGCCATCTAAAAATATAGCAGTCAACAATGTTTCATTTTTCCAACAATTTTCTACTTTTGCGCTACTCAAAAAAGAGAGAATAAATGCTTGTACTAAACAACATAAACAGAGGAATTTCCACTACGGGCGCGCCATCAACGCGGTGCACAATCGCCTACATTCCTTCGACCACAACCACTACCCCTTGCGGGGGTCGAATGTGATATGTGGTTTCAGCAATTTTACAAGTATTTTACTAATCTATTAAAAATCAATTTATTATGCAGATATTAAAATTTGGCGGCTCATCGGTTGCCAATGCCGAACGCATTGAACAACTGGCCAAAATAGTGGGCCGATACGGTAAACAGGATTTGGTGGTTGTGGTGTCGGCTTTGCAGGGCGTTACCAACCTGCTGGAAAACAGCGCAAAAGCCGCGCTCGAAGGCTCGGAACAATACACCGAGTTCATCGACGAGATTCGCCGCCGCCACATTGAGATTATCAACGAACTGGTGGCCGACGACCAAAAAAACGCAATGACCGAATTCATCAAGGACCGCTGCGCAGAGGCCAACAAGATTTGCCAAAGCATCAAATTTCTCGACGAATGCTCGGACCGCACCCGCGCCAAATTGCTCTCAATGGGCGAGCGTATGTCGTCGACACTCATCAGCGCATCGCTTAACAATTTGGGACTGAAGAACATACTCGTCGACTCGCGCAACATTATCATTACCGACAGCAACTATCTGCAAGGCAATGTGGACCACGCCCTGTCGGAACAGAAAACGCGCAACGAATTCAAAAACTTCAAGGGAATAGCCGTGGTGCCTGGCTTCATTTCGAGCACTCACGACAGCGAGGCTTCGACTCTGGGCCGCGGCGGTTCGGACTACACGGCCGCTCTGCTGGGCAACTATCTCGACGCGTCGCTCATCGATATTTGGACCGATGTGAGCGGTATGCTGACGGCCGCACCGAACATTGTTTCGGCCGCATATCCAATCAAATCAATGAGTTACGAAGAAGCAATGGAACTTTCGTACTTTGGCGCGAAGGTCATCTATCCGCCGACCATTCAGCCCGCGCTTGAGAAGAAAATCCCTATCGGCATAAAAAATTCATACGCGCCTGACGACGAGGGCACGCTCATCACCGAGCACCCGAACCACGGCGACGCCACGGTCAAGGGTTTCTCGTCAATAGGCAACATATCGCTCGTAACCGTGTCGGGCAGCGGAATGATTGGGGTGCCTGGCGTGGCTATGCGGGCGTTCAAGGCTCTTTGCGCCGCGAATGTGAACGTGCTGTTCATCACGCAGTCGTCGAGCGAGCACACCATCTGCATCGGCATCTACACAACCGACGCCGAAGCGGCCTGCAGCCGACTCAACGAGGAATTCTCGATTGAGATTGAGCGCAAGATTGTGCACACCATCGAGTCGGAAGACGGCCTGGCAATCATTGCCGTGGTGGGCGACAAAATGCGCGAGCAGGTGGGCATCGCTGGCAAGGCTTTCCGCCTGCTGGGCGAGAACGGCATCAACATCCGAGCCATCGCGCAAGGCGCAACCGAACGCAACATATCGATTGTTATCAAGGAAAAAGAGGTGGCGAAGGCGCTGAATGCGCTGCACGACGGCTTTTTCCTGTCGAAATACAAACGCGTGCACCTGTTTATGGTGGGCGTGGGCACGGTGGGCGGCACAATGCTCGACCAACTGCGCGACCAAACCGATTTCCTGAAAAATGAGTACGGAATCGACATCCGCGTGGTGGGAATTTCGAACTCTAAACGAATGATTTTCAATCGCAAAGGCATCGACCTGACGAACTGGCGCGACCTTCTGGCCAACGCCGACGAAGCGGCCAATCTGCCTGCGTTCATCGAGAACATCAAAACGCTGAACCTGCGCAACAGCATCTTCATCGACAACACGGCGTCGCACGAACTGCCGAAAATGTACAGCCGCGTGGCGCAACTGAGCATCCCGATTGTGGCGTCGAACAAGATTATGGCGTCGTCGCCGCTTGAGACTTACCTGAATTTCAAGAAGGAAGTGAAGGCCTACGGCGTGAAATTCCTGCACGAGACCAACGTTGCAGCGGGTTTGCCGGTGCTGAAGACCATCGAAGACCTTGTGGCTTCGGGCGACCAAATTCTGAAGATTCAGGCCGTGCTTTCGGGCAGTCTGAACTACATTTTCAACACCATCAGCAGCGACGTGCCGTTCTCGCAGGCCGTGGTTCAGGCGCGTGAGAAGGGCCTGACCGAACCCGACCCAGCGATTGATTTGAGCGGACTCGACGTTCGCCGCAAGATTCTGATTCTGGCTCGCGTGGGCGGAAATATGCTCGAACTTGACGACGTGCTGAAGAACGACATCATTCCTGAAAACGAATTGAAAGCCAATAACTTCGACGAACTTCTGGCCAACCTGAAGAAGAACGACGCGAAGATTGAAGCCATCCGCGCCGAATCGGCCGCCGCTGGCAAGAAACTGCGCTATGTGGCTGAATTTGACAATGGTAAGGCCGTGACGGGCCTGCAGAGCGTTGACGCGAGCCACCCCGCCTACAACCTTGACGGAATGGACAACATCATTCTGCTCTACACCCGCCGCTACCACGACCAACCGCTCGTCATCAAGGGCGCTGGCGCTGGTCCTGGCGTGACGGCTTCGGGCGTGTTTGCGGATATGATGAGGCTGGCAAATATGTAGCGGTTTTCGCACAGATAACACTGATAACACTGATTTAAAAATTTGATAGTCAATGATATTCTACAGTACAAACGATAAAACGAACACGGCTGATTTAAAAACAGCGGTTCTTAAAGGATTGGCTTCGGACAAGGGACTTTATATGCCCGAATCGATTCCTGTTTTGCCGAAAACGTTCTGGGACAACATTCCTGGCAAGACAATGGGTGAGATTGGTTTTGAGTTGCTCAAGCCGTATTTCTGCCCTGATATTCCTGAAGATACGTTCCGCAAAATGGTTGACGACGCGTTCAACTTCCCCGTGCCCGTGGTCAAAATCACCGAGAACATCAGCACCGCCGAACTGTTCCACGGTCCGACGCTGGCGTTCAAAGACGTGGGCGCACGCTTTTTGGCGCGGGTAATGTCGTATTTTGCAAGCAATCAGGGCGATATAAATGTTCTTGTTGCCACTTCGGGCGACACGGGCAGCGCAGTGGCCAACGGATTTTTGGGCGTGAAGGGCGTGAAGGTGCACGTTCTCTACCCGTCGGGACTGGTGAGCCGCCTGCAAGAGTTGCAGTTCACCACTCTTGGTCAGAACGTTACGGCCTATGAAGTCAGCGGCGTGTTCGACGACTGCCAACGTATGGTGAAAGAGTGCTTTATGGATAAAGAGTTGAACCAAAAGCGGATACTGACGTCGGCCAACTCAATCAACCTGGCGCGGTTCCTGCCGCAGAGCGTTTACTACGCTTACGCGCTGTCGCAGATTCCGCAAGATCGCTGGAAAGACGTGGTAATGACCGTTCCGAGCGGCAACTTCGGCAACATTACCGCTGGACTGGTGGCCTGGCGAATGGGAATGCCCGTCAAGCGGTTCATCGCCGCCATCAACGCCAACCGCGTGTTTGCTGATTACCTGCAGACAGGTGTTTACAAACCGCAGAAATCGATTGCCACCATTGCCAACGCAATGGACGTGGGCGACCCGAGCAACTTTGCGCGTGTGATTGAACTGTTCGGCAAGTCGGTTGACAATGTCCGCGCCGAAATCAGCAGTTACAGTTACACCGACGAGCAGATTGGCGCCACAATGGCCGAAGTGCTGAAAGCAACTGGCTACGAACTCGACCCGCACGGCGCTGTGGGTTATTCCGCTTTGCGCGACCACCTGAACGCTGGCGAACTTGGCCTGTTCCTTGAGACGGCCCATCCCGCCAAGTTTATCGACACGGTTGAGAAATACACTGGCAAGCGCGTCAAGATTCCCGCACGTCTGCAGAAATTTGCCGAAGGCACCAAACAGACGGTGAAGATTAAAGCGGATTATACTGAATTGAAAAACAGACTGTTGAAATAATCAACAAAACATCAGACAAAAGAAAATACCCTGTCAAACTGATTGGCAGGGATTTTTTATGGCTTCAAAACATCGACCTACTTGCTATATATTTGTTTATCTTTACAAACAAAAACGCTTATGGCCACAAAATCCTACAAACGGACCAATAATGCGGTTTCAACGGCTTCAGAACCGCAAGCAACTTACGCACAATGCCAAACCGAGTGCACACCAGGCGCCAACAGGGCTGGCCGTATGTCGGTTGAAGAATATTTTGACAAAGTGTGGACTGCAGTTTTGAAAAAATATGAAGATATACAACGTTGAAATTGCTGAATCGGCACTAGCAGACATCGATAGTCTGGCTGAATTTCTTGTAAGCAATTTATCTATAGACGGTGCGAAACGCTATCTAAAGGCTATGCTGCAAGAAATCAATTCATTATCGATTTTTGCTGACCTTTACAAACCTAGCACCTACGCTGTCATCCTACGGTATCATCCGAAAGCCCGTAGAATGGTATCTCATAACAAAAAATGGGTGTATATATTTCACGTTGAGAACGATACGGTAGTCATTGACCGAATACGTCCATCGAAACTAATAACTCAATAATTTATTTGACGGGAATTTTTGTTCACCTTAAATCGAAAGTAAGTAACTTTGTAAAATACTGGTCGGTAGCGAAATTGCACCGTCAATATATCTGATTAACAAAAAAAAGTAATTTGCTATGATTGCCGAAATTCTGAAATACACACTGCCTGCGCTGTTTGTCTTTTTGGCCACCTATCTTGTTATGAGCAAAATGGTTAAAAGCGAACAACTGCGTCTGAAAGCCGAGAACGTGCTCAACAACCAGAAATTCATCACCCCCATCCGCTTGCAGGCCTACGAGCGAATGGTGCTGCTAATGGAACGCATATCGCCGCAATCGCTCATTATGCGCACGCAGCGGCAGAATATCACAAATCAGGAACTGCAATCGGCACTGTTGAAGACCATACGCTCTGAATTTGAGCACAATATGGCGCACCAACTCTACATCAGCGACAAGGCTTGGGAAATGGTGCGTGCGGCAAAAGAAGAGTGCATTAAGTTCATCAACCAGACGGCTCTGCAAACGAAACCCGACGGCAACTCGCTGCAACTCTGCAAGTTGATTTTAGAGAACACAATGGACCGCGAACTCGACCCAACCACAAAGGCCATAGGCTATCTGAAGGAAGAAATCAGGACGCTGTTTTAGGCCAATACGATTCATAAAATAAGAGCCGCGGGAAAAATCTCACGGCTCTTATTGTTTTATGCGGTCGCGCACTTATTTCTTCAGCACCGGGAACAAATACTTGTAAATGCTGCTCAATTCAGCCTGCAAATCGGGCGAATCGGCGGTTACAGCAATCACTGCATCCTGGTCGGGCATCACAATAATGTATTGACCACGGGCGCCGTCGGCACGATATGCGTTGTCGGGGCAGCGCCACATCTGATAGCCGTAGCCGAGCAGCCACGCGCAGTTGTCGGTGGTCAACCCTTTGGATTCAACCTCGTCGGGGCGAGTGCCTGCCGGAACAGACGGCACTTGGCAAGCCGACGCTTCAGCCACCCACTCGCGGCTCAACAGTTGCTTGCCCTCCCATTGGCCCTGCTGCAAAAAGAGTTGTCCGAACTTCAGCATATCCTCCGTCTTGATAAAAAGTCCCCATCCGCCGCAGTTAATGCCTTGCGGACTCTCGTCCCAGCGTGGTTTATCGATATGCAGCGGTTCGAAAAGACGCGGCGTGAGAAAATCAACAACTTTCTGACCTATAATCTTTTGCACAATAGCCGACAGCATATAAGTGCCGATTGAATTGTAGCAGTACCAAGTGCCCGGCTCCTTGGTGACGGGGTGCTCAAGAAAGGCCGAAACCCAATTAGTACTGTCACCGTTGCGACGCACGTTTGGCTCGGTTTCGTGGCCGCAGTTCATTGTGAGCAGGTCGCGGACAGTCATCGCTTTCAGATTATCAGAGACCTCGGCCGGCAACTGGTCGGGAAAGAAATCGACAACCTTGTCGGAAACCTTCAGTTTGCCATCATCGACAAGCATCCCGACAGCCGTTGCGCAAAACGATTTGCTGACAGAGTGCATCACGTGCGGAGTGTCGGCCGCACCGCCGTTCACCCATTTTTCGTAAACCACTTTGCCGTGTTGGGCAATCATCACGCTCTGAAGTGTCACGCCATCAAGCGTGTCAGTGTAGGCGATAAGTTCGTCGGCAGCTGCGGTGATTTCGGCGACGGTCTCGCCTCGTGGCATTTGTGCGTTATCAGTCGCCCGTTTCGGCGAGTTTGAGCACGACTGCGTCATCAGCAACATTCCTACTGACGCAACAAAAAACGAAATTGTTCTCATAGAAATAAATTTTTAGGAGGCCTCGGCAGACCTTTGAATGCTGCCAACGCCAATTATAAATATGTCAATGGCCTTGCAAATCCGATTGATTACGAATTACAAAACCGACTTTAAAGATAGCGAACGGATTTAAATATGCAACTGAAATGCAGACAGTTAGCGAGAAAAATCTGCTACAGCGCGAGAGATTTCCTCAACCAACCCATAGTTGCTCTCAATCGAAGTGCCGACTACGACAATGTCGGCGCCTGATTTTAAGGCAGTTGTGACATCGGCTGCCGAACGCAGACCACCGCCGACAATCAGCGGCAGACCAACCGCACGGCGCACAGCCGCAATCATTTCGGCACTGACGGGTTTGGCGGCGCCGCTTCCGCCTTCAAGATAAATGGCCTTCAAACCCAACATCTGACCAGCCAAAGCCGTAGCAACTGCAATGTCAGTTTTATTGTAAGGTATTGGCATTGTGTTGCTTATGTAGCGAACCGAAGTATAATTCTCTTCACCAATCAGCATATAGCCCGTGGGCAGAATCTCAATGCCCGATTTGGCTAAAGCGGGTGCCGCCTGCACGTGCTGACCGATAAGAAATTCGGGGTTGCGGCCCGAAATGAGCGACAGCAACAGAATGCCGTCGGCCTTGTCCGAAACTTGCATTGCGCTGCCAGGAAACAGAACCACAGGCTTTTGCGTGTGGCGCTTCAGGGTGGCAACCGTTTCATCGATATTGCTGAAAAGCAGGCTTCCGCCAACCAAAATAATGTCGGGACCATTGGCCGAGTTGATTTTTTCGGTCAGGCGCAGCAAATCGGGTTCATTCTGCTTGTCAGGGTCGATAAGCAGGGCGAACATTTTGCGGCCTTTGGCAATATTTTCTTGAATATCAGTCAGTAACATATTTTGTTTTTCTACCCGATAATATACGACAAAATATTGTCGCCGATTAGTTGCGAATGGCAGTTTTTCCTGACAGGCGCGTTTTTGCGTATAATGACATTGTAATCAGCCACTTGCATAAAGTTGGGATTTTCTTCAATCTCAACTTCGGTGTGCTCTAGTCCGCAGCCAATCAACTTATAGGCGGCTTCCTTGACAGTCCAGACAAGAGTGTGCTCGGTATCGGTTTTGCACCAATCCAATTCATTGCCAGTCAAGAATTTATGGCGGACTTTTGTTGTCCGCGCGGTAATCTGCTCAATGTCGATACCCAAATTCTGTTCGGCAACCATCACAGCAACCATATTTTTTGAGTGCGAAATTGATATAAAGCCCTTGTTTTCAGTGATATATGGTTTGCCGTTGCTGTCGTGGGCAATAGTTACATCGCGGTTGAGCAACTCGCGCAGCACGATTCGCGTTGTGAGCCATTCGGTGCGGCGGCGGTCGTTGCCAATTTGCTCATACACAGCCTTATCCGCATCGTGCAAACAAATCATAGGCAAAAGTTGCTCTGCCGTCTCCTGTTTGCTCCAAACACCTAATACAGCATCGCCAATCGTCTGTGTAAATAGCAGTGGCATAGTTAGTTCCAACTAAAAGTCTCAATCAGGTGCTTGATATCGGCGTTAATGAAATCGAGCATCGGCGCGAGCGAATCTTTGTTTGGCACCACGTTGAAATAGAG
>JAEEGK010015160.1_pt1 | contig 17137 bp, 14 predicted proteins | sample 8958771 | NCBI WGS metagenome assembly JAEEGK01 (sample SAMN16246547, study PRJNA631951) | gut metagenome | biome: gut microbiome; feature: rumen; material: SC-attached | host: Bos | place: Iran: Karaj | collected 2018-10
GGCGAGCGTTGTGCCGAGAGCGCATTGCGGTATATAGAAGAAAAGAACTAAAGCGAAACCATCGCTTTAGTTCTTTTTTTTCTATCATCAGTCTTGTTCAGGTGCGTTGTTTCCGTTCCACACCGGATGCAATTCTTTTTCTTCGCGGTGTCGTGCCGTCCTGAACCATTTTTCGGGCGACGGCATCCAGTCTCTTCTGAACTCGAGTCCTACTTTCTTCTTCATTTGGAAATACTTTCCGATATACAGGCGGATGTTGTTATTCTGTGTCGGAATTGTATGCTGTTCGAGCGTGGCGTTGTCCCATTTCAGACCTTTGCTGATGTAATATCCGCCGTCGCCAATCTGATAGGAATTAAGCGCAACGACGTATGTCTGTTTTGGGCAGAATCGTCTTCCGTCGCAGAAGGAATCTATTCTTACCCGCTGAAATTCGGGCTTTGTAAGGTCTACCGTGTACGAAATTCCGGCGGCGCATGTGTAGATGTTCGGATTCGCATTTAAGTACGGTCTGCCGTCTTCGCGATAGATTATGTGCCCTTTGGTATCTCGCTTCAGCTTCAGCATCGGAGCATTTTCGTGCGTCATTGTCTCGTACTGGTTGCTGAATCCCCATTCAAGAAAGTTTATGATGTCTTGCCCCGTCATCTTAACCGTGTAGAGCTGGTTCTCGTAAGGATACAGACAGTAGATTCGCTTCATGCTCATCGGACCAGCCTTTATAGTATCGCCGGCAAGCAGCGCGCTACTCATCGAAACATCTGCCTTTGTGTAGTAAAGCTGAATGTTGTGGATGAGATTGCGGTAGTAGTCGGGACCGTACATCGACTTGTCGCCGTAAAGGTCGTCGACAAGATATCCTATTGGCTTGTTGAACCACTTGTAAACCGAGTCGAACTCAGCCTTGCAGTTTTCTGAGATTTCAGCCTTTGGCTCATAACTGTCCAGTTCTACGATTGTGGCGAACACTCGCTTTGTGTATCGGTTTGTCTTCGGGTCTTTGTCGAGATGTATTCGGGCTTGTCCGGCTGTGTTGCAGCCTTGTGCAAGTTGTATAACCGTAATGTTGTCGCCGTTGTAGTTGTTTATCGTACAGATGTTGTCTTCGTCCTCCTCGGCATCGCCAAGCAGAACAAGGTCGAATCCTGCGACCTTTATTGCTGCCGGAATTCCTCCGTTAGGATTCTTGTTGCTGTCAATGTTTATGTTATCTTTCTTGTAGTTTGAGTTGCAGCAGAACATTCCGATAAGAACGTCGGGATTTTCTTTCTCTCTGATTATCTTTACCCACTTCTGTGCGCATTCAACCATGTCCTCGATGTAGATATTCTCTCTCTCTTCTTGCGGAATGCCAACGATGTTTGGCGATGTCATAGGCAGAACGGCAACCTTTATTCCGTTTATCTCTTTTATGAAATAGGGTGCGAAGTGAGGTTTTCCGGTGTGCTTGTTTATGATATTGGCGCACACTCTCGGCGGACACGTTTTCTCGTCGTGCCTCGTAGGGTTGATGGTCTCTTTCACTTCGAGGTCGCGCACGCCAACGCCGGTGGCATCGTAGCCAATCATTCTCTCTGCCTTAAAATAGATAGGCTCGCTGATTGTGTCGATAAAGTTGAAGTATGTGTTTACTGCCGAACCCACGCACTTGTTGCCGTTGTCAAGCACAAGCATATAGTCTCCGTTTATGGCTCTCTGTTCGTCTACGAGAGTTGCGAAACTTGCCAGACAGTTGTTCGAGGTGCTGTCGGTAAGCAGGTCGTATGGAAAGATGAATCCGTACACATCGCTTGTGTATAGTATGGTTATGTCGGCAGACGATGGTCTGTCGCAACTATATAGCAGTATTATAAAAGGTATTAGAATATGGCGGATATATTTCATTTGTTCTTATTTTTTATAGTGTGGATTCGCTTCGCGGCTTCTTATCGCCTTGTAAGTTGCCGTCCATACAAAGTCCTGTCTTTGTTTTTCGAGTTCTTTTTGGTTTTTCCACCAAGCGTAAGGCTCAATGTGCCAGTTTGAGTCGTCGCTAATCTTAAGCGTATCCTTGTGCGAGATGATGTATTCTCTCATGTACTGTCTTATACTCACAGGACGGCTCTGCGTGGCGTGTATTCTGATGGTCTCGTCGTTCCATCCCAGCCAGTTCACGAACGTGTTGTCGCCGCCTCGGGCAACGTACGAGTTTATCGCCACGTTGTATGTATTCCTCAGTTCGAAAGGCGTGCCGTCGGTTTTCGATATTATGTTTACCCGGCTGCCTTCGGGCTTTGTAAGGTCGATTGTGTATTTTATTCCGCCTGCGGCGAAGAAGTTGTCGGGAGAAGACAACAGATACGTTTTGCTGTCTTCGGTATATAGTATGTGCCCGAATCTGTCTTTCTTCACGCGCAGAAGAGGCGTGTCTCCGTTTTTGTATTGTTCGTACTGCTCGTTAACCGATGCTTCGAGATATCGCCTTATGTCTTCGCCCATCATGCTCATTATGCACACGTTGTTCTCGTAAGGATAAATCTTGAATATGCGCTTCATCGTTACGGGGCCGGGTGGGATGGTGTCGTGGGCAATGGTTGTTGCGGCAAGCGAGATGTCGGCCTTTGTTGCCCACATCTGAACGTCGTTTATCAGTTTTCGGTATTTGTCCGGACCGTACAGACCGTCGTCGCCGAAAATCGTGTCGGGAAGGAAGCCGATAGGCTTGTTGAACCAGTTGTATATGCTGTCGTGCGAGTTCTTGAAGACCTCGCAGAAATGCTCGTCGGGCTCGTACATCTTTAGGTTCACGATTGAGCCGAAGATGCGCTTCATGTAGCCGTTGCCTTCTTTCTTCAGATGCACGCGAACCGTTCCGGCGGAGTAGCACGCCTGCGAAAGTTGAATGCACTGAACGTATTCGTTGGCATCGTTCTTCAGTCTGAATATACGCTCGTTTTTCATCGAACTTCCGCCAAACAGGGCGATGTCGAAGCCCGGCACTCTGATAACTGCCGGCACTCCGCCATTTGGATTCTTGTATGTGTCGATGTCGTAGTTGTTCTGGTTGTATTCAGACATGCAGTTGAATAGACCGACTATGAGGTCGGGCTTTTCCTGCTGTTTTATTACTCTTATCCACTTTTGCGCGCACTCAATCATGTCTTCGCACTCAAGGTTGCTAAGGTCTTCCTTCGGAATCCATCTTGTTGCCTGAGGCGATGTCATGGCAAGTACGGCAATCTTCACTCCGTCGCAGTCTTTTATGAAATATGGTTTGAAGTGCGGCTTGCCTGTCTTTATGTCGATGAGGTTTGCGCAGATGTATGGTGGCTGACGCTCGGGAGAGTATCTGCTGTGATGAATGAAACTCGAAATCTCCGTGTCGCGGAATCCAACTCCGCAGGCATCGTAGTTTATCATTCGTTCTGCCTTGTAGCAGATTGGTTCGTTCTTAGTGTCAACAAAATTGTAATAGAATGATGAACTCTGGCCGGTAGCCTTGTTGCCGTTGTCGAGTACAAGGCAATGGTCGTCGCCGTAAATTTGCCTCTGCTCTTTCACAAGTGTCATGAAGTGTGCCAGACTTGTGCGCGAGTTGTTGTCGGTCTGGTAATCGTATGGATAGATAAATCCAAACACGTCGGTGGTATATATGATGGATATATCTATCTCGTTGTTCTGGCACGACACAAGTGTCAGCATTGCAATGACAAGTGTTAGAATTTTTGTTTTATACATTCTGCTTTTTTACGTTTTGTGGATATAAAAATCTTATTTAAGGTACGGTTCCATAATCTTCTTGTCTCTTTCCTTGTTTTGTTTCCACCAGTTTTCGGGCACAACCTTCCACTCTCCGTTTTTGGTTGGCTCTATGGTTCCGTGTTCCTTAATGTATGATGCTATGTAATATCTCATATCGAGGGTCGATTCGGTGATGGTGTGATACTTGATGTCTTCTTTCGTCCATCCCAGACCGTTTGTCAGGAAGCCTCCTCCGCCGGCTGCCTGATACGAGTTCATTACAACGTAGTAGCGTTTGTCCAGTTCGAACTTGCTGCCGTCTGCCATGCTCTTTATCACCACTCTCTGTCCGTATGGCTTTGATACGTCTACGATGTAGTTGATTCCAGCGGCTGAAGTGAAGTTGTATTGTGGAGTCTTCAGTTTTGGTCCGAAGTGGTCAACCTCCACGTTTCCGTTGTGGTCTACGCTGAAACTTAGCAGATGGTCGTTAGCCGATGTCATCTGGTTAAACTGGCGCGAATATCCGTATTCGAGGAAGTTCTTGACATCTCTGCCCGTCATCCATAGTTTGTGAACCTGATTTTCGTACTTGTACATGTCGAACAGGTTACGCATCGTAATTGATCCCTTGTTTATGTCGCTGAAGGTTGAGAGTGTGCTCGTGAGCGAAATCTGCGCCTCGGTAACCGAAAGTTGGACGGTGTGGATGAGGTCCATCAGGTTTGTCTGGCCAACCAGACTGCCCAGACCGTCGAGTGTGGTGCTGACCTTTCCGAGAGGCTGGTCGAGGTATGCGTTCACCGAATCTATCGCGCCTTGGAAAGCCTTGGCGTAGTCTTTGTCAATAGGGAAATTCTTTGTTTTTAGGCGTTTCATCTTGACATCGCTCTTTACTGTGCCGTCAAGATTACGCTTCAGATGGAGTTTTATCTCTCCAAATTCGTCGGCGTGCGAGTTTGGTTGCATCACGGGAATTGTGTCGCCATAGTCGTTTACCAGATAGTCGCATCTTATGGCATGGTCGTGTCCCATCAGAAGCATGTCGATGCCTCTGACCGACATTGCCACCGGAATGCTTCCGTCCATGTAGCCAATGCCGTTTTTGTCGGTGCGGTTTACAATTTCGCTGCCGGCATGGAACATTCCGATAACATAGTCGGGCTGCTCTTTCTTTATGATTTCCGGAAGCCATTTGCGTGCCGTCTCAATCATAGGGTCGAACCTTAGGTTCGGAATCAGCATTCTTGGAAGCCAGTGCTCTGTATCGGCGGTTATCATGCCGAATACGCAAATCTTGAATCCGTCGCGCTCTATAATTGTGTATGGTTTGAACATTGGTTCGTTTGTGCGTGTGTCTATGGCATTAGCCGCCAGCAGAGACATCTTGCACTGTATTGGCAGATGGTCGTAGTACACAGCCTCGCCCGGTTCAAAGTCGTGATTTCCGAGAGTCATGGCATCGTATCCAAGATAGTTCATCACTCTCGAAGCCAGATGAGTGTTTCGGATTGCCTGATAGTTATAGTAGTACATATCCGGCGAACCCTGAATAAGGTCTCCGCCGTCAAGCAAAATAAGCCTGCCGGGATATTCTTGCCTTTGTTTCTTTATATACGAGCTCAGGTTTGCCAGAGAACACGAATCTGTTTCCTGCTTGAAAAAATCGTATGGGAGCAGGCTGCCGTGTGTATCTGTCGTGTATATTATCTTTAACTCGGTTTCGTTATTTTGTGTTACTGATGAGCAAGACGAAAGAAAAAATAGGCAAAATAATATTAGATATGTTGTAATCCTAAACATTTTTGTATATGAAGCCCTTATATAAAATAATTATTAAAACTCATTGCAAAAATAACATAAAAAATGTTATAAAATGTCGGGGATATGTTAATAAATGTTAACAAGAAACGGGCTTGCATCATTACATGCAAAGCCCGTTTGTGAATATTGCCTTATAGAAATGAAAAATTTCAGTTACAAACTGCAAAGAAGCAAAATTATAATCTGTGCAGTCACGATTCTCAGGAACATGGCAAGTGGATAAACCGTTGAGTATCCAACGGCTGGAGCACTTGTCGATGTGATTGAGTTTGAGTATGCCAATGCAGGTGGGTCGGTGTTCGAACCTGCAATAAGTCCAATCAGAGTGAAGTAGTTCATCTTGTATCTCCAGCGTGCAATAACTCCCATAATCAGAATAGGAATGATTGTGATGAAGAATCCGTAGGCTACATATTTCAGTCCGTCGCCCTGAAGAACGGTATCGACGAATGTTGCTCCTGCCTTGATGCCGACGCTTGCGAGGAACAATACCAAGCCTATCTCGCGAAGCATAAGGTTGGCACTCATAGTAGTGTATGCAGGCAACTTTATCTTGTAACCGAACGCACCGATAAGGATTGCAATAACCAGCGGACCGCCAGCCAGACCGAGTTTTACAGGAGTTGGAATGCCCGGAATTGCGATTGGAATCATACCGAAGATGATACCGATGAAGATGCCAACGAAGATTGTAGCCAGATTTGGGTGATCGAGTTTGCGGAGCGAGTTTCCAAGAAGGTTTGCCACGCGCTGAACGGCATCCTCAGGACCAACGGTCATAACGCGGTCGCCAAGTTGAAGGCGGAAGTTGTCGCTTGCAAAGATGTTCATTCCGGCACGGTTAACGCGTGTAACGTTTACGCCGTAAACAGAACTCAAATGAAGTTGTCCGAGAGTCTTGCCGTTTATGCTCTCCTGAGTAACGAGGATTCGGCGGCTCACCATCGGAGTATCCTGCTTCTCCCAATCAACCTCTATAACCTTTCCGATAAAGGCAACGATTGGCTCGTAATCGTCCTCGGCGCAGACAACAAACATCTGGTCGCCCATGTGGAACACGGTGTCTCTGTTAGGAATAGAAACATGTCCGTCCTGCAAGATGCGTGAAATTACGAACTGACGACCCATAAAGTTCTTTACCTCAACAAGTTTCTTGCCGTCGAGAGATGGGTTTGTCATCTCAAGATGCATCATGTGAGGCTTCTTCTTAGGATCTGATTCTTCAGAGTTAAGTTCGTTCTCTTCTTTCTCTGTGTTTACGCGAAGAATGAACTTCAGGGCGATAAGACAGCCTATCATGCCCACAACCGCAAGAGGATATGCACAAGCGTATGCCGATGCAATCTGGGGAGCAGCCTTGCCTGTTGAGGCTGCAATTTGCGACAGAGCCTCGTTTGCGGCACCAAGTCCCGGAGTGTTGGTAACGGCTCCGCAAAGCACGCCAACCATCATTGCAAGGTTCTCGCCGGTGTGCTCAAAGCCGAACCAGTAGAACAGCAGCATCACAACGATGTCGAGGGTGATGATTCCGACTGCTATCAGGTTCATTGATACGCCTCCTTCCTTGAAGGAAGAGAAGAACGAAGGACCAACTTGAAGTCCTATGCAGTACACGAAAAGAATAAGTCCGAAATCCTGAATGAAGTTGAGCGTCGTAAGCGTTCCGGTCATGCCAAAGTGGCCGGCTATGATTCCGGCAAAAAGTACGAACGTAACTCCAAGTGAGATTCCACAGACTTTGATTTTTCCCAAGTACACACCTATTGTAATAACGAGTGCGTAGAGCAGCACGATATGTGCAATAGAGTCAGGTTCTAAAAATAATTTTGTTAACCAATCCATCTGTTTTTGATTTTTGCGGCTGCAAAGTTAGTGAAAAGATTAAAATCTGAATAATTATCCAGCAATAAATTTGTTTTATCGAAGAAAAAATGCTGTTTCCAGTTTTTTCGGAAGGAAACAGCATATTGTTATTTTTAGTAGTTGAATTCGCCGAACTCGCTCTTGATTGTGAGCGATTTCTTGCCTTCTTCGATGTGGCCGACAATCTGAGCGTCGATGTTGAAACTCTTGCTGATGTCGATAACCTTCTGTGCATCTTCAGGGCTGACGTAGACTTCGAGTCGGTGTCCCATGTTGAACACTTTGTAAGCCTCGGCATAGTCTGTTCCGCTTTCCTTGATGATAGCCTTGAATAATGGCGGAACCGGGAACATGTTGTCTTTCACAACCTTGCAGTTGTCGCCTACGAAGTGTAGAACCTTTGTCTGTGCTCCGCCGGTGCAGTGAACCATACCATGAATCTGTGGACGCATCTCGTCGAGCATCTTCTTCACGACTGGTGCGTATGTGCGGGTAGGAGAGAGGACGAGCTTGCCTGCGTTTATCGGCGAGCCTTCAACTTCGTCTGTCAGTTTGTAGCTTCCGCTGTACACGAGCTCTTCAGGAACTGCCTTGTCGTAGCTCTCTGGATATTTCTCGGCAAGATACTTGGCAAACACGTCGTGACGCGCGCTTGTGAGTCCGTTCGAACCCATTCCGCCGTTGTATTCCTTCTCGTATGTAGCCTGTCCGCAAGATGAGAGTCCTACGATTACATCGCCCGGACGTATGTTTGCATTGTTTATTACGTCGCTTCTCTTCATGCGGCAAGTAACAGTCGAATCAACGATGATGGTGCGTACAAGGTCGCCCACGTCGGCAGTCTCGCCACCTGTTGCGTAGATGCCCACGCCCATGTCGCGCATCTGCTGCAAAAGTTCGTCTGTTCCGTTGATGATGGCAGAGATGACCTCGCCCGGAATGAGCATCTTGTTGCGGCCAATGGTAGATGAAACCAGAATGTTGTCAACGGCTCCCACGCAAAGAAGGTCGTCGGTGTTCATAATGAGGGCATCTTGTGCAATGCCTTTCCACACCGACAGGTCGCCGGTTTCCTTCCAGTACATGTAGGCAAGGCTCGACTTTGTTCCTGCTCCGTCGGCATGCATTATGTTGCAGTATTCAGGGTCGCCTCCCAGAATATCAGGAATGATTTTGCAGAATGCCTGTGGAAAAATGCCTTTGTCAATGTTCTTGATGGCGTTGTGCACGTCTTCTTTCGCCGCGCTTACGCCACGCATCATGTATCTCTGATTGCTGTCCATTATAAGTTTATGTTAATTTGTTCTTCTGTCTTTTTTAGAATTTCACTTCGGGTGCTTTCTCGCTGCCTGCCTCGGCTTCGAACTTGCTCTTCTTCTCGAATCCGAATATTCCGGCAAGTATGTTGTTTGGGAACGAGCGGACTTTCAGGTTGTATTCCTCTACAACCTTGTTGAAGTTGTTTCGCTCAACGGCAATGCGGTTTTCTGTTCCCTCAAGTTGTGCCTGAAGTTCTGAGAAGTTCTCGTTTGCCTTCAACTCCGGATATCTCTCCTGAACCATGAGGAGTTTGCCGAGCGCGCTTGAAAGTTCGCCCTGTGCCTGCTGAAACTTCTTCATGTTCTCTTCGGTAAGGTTCGAAGGGTCGATTGTCATCTGTGTAGCCTTGCTTCGTGCCGCGATTACGCCTTCGAGAGTCTCCTTCTCGTGTGCAGCGTAGCCTTTAACTGTGTTTACGAGGTTTGGAATGAGGTCGGCTCTGCGCTGGTATTGCGACTGTACGTTGCTCCATGCTGTCGAAACGCCTTCGTCTAGTTTAACCATTTCGTTGTATGATGCCTTCATCCATCCGCCAATGGCAATGGCTAAAAAAAGAATCACCACCAGACAGCCGCAGCCGCCCGATGCTATTTTGTGAGATTTAATCCAGTTTGTAATTGAGTTCATAATTTAATTTTGTTTTAAGTTATTGTCTTGATGTCAGAATCTGCCGCTTGCGCCGCCTCCGCCAAATGAGCCTCCGCCGAACGAGCCGCCCGAGAAGCCTCCGCTGCCCCACGAACTTCCTCCGCCGAAACCTCGGCCGAATCCTCTGCCAAAGCCGAAGATAATCGGTCCGCCCGAGCGTCCTATGAAGTCATCTTCGTCTCTGTCGTAATCGTCCTTGAAAACTGTGTGGTTGCAGTTCTTGCACACATAGCATCTGCGGTAGTGCTTGTATCTGGCGCCGTTTCGCACAACTGTGCCTATAAAGGTCTCGTTAATCATGTTGAAGTCGTACTTTCCGCATTTCGGACATCTTTTGCGCTGACGTTTTGCGTAATATCCGGCAGCAACCAAGATTCCGCCGATAAAGAGAACCAATATCATAGGCATCAGACCATCGTCGTCGCCTTCGGCTGGTGTATTTGTGAATCCGTGCAGTTCCTTGTCGCCCTCGGTGTACTTCTTTATCGCCTCAACGGTTGCAATCATGGCATCGTCCCAGTTGCCTTCCTTCAGATGCGGAAGCATGTATCTGTTCTCAATTCTCTTGCAGATGGCATCGGGAAGTGTTCCTTCGAGGCCGCGTCCCGTCAGGATTGTGTATTGGCGGTCTTCGGTAGAGAGCAGGATTACGAGTCCTGTGTTTTTCTCTTTGTGTCCGGGCTTGTGAAGTTGTGCCAGTTCGAATGCAAAGCTGAACGAGTCTTCGTTCTCCATCTTTCTGACAACAACCAGAATAGTCTGAATGCCCTTGTTTGCCTCGAGCCACGAAAGGGTAGAGTCTATGCGCGCAATGGCCGCGTCGCTCAGCACTCCGTCGGGATTGCAGGCATATTTCGTCTTGTCCTGCAAGTGAACCATCGGAATGTCGGCAGGCTTGTGGCCTGCGGCAAATACGGCAAGACTTATTACCGACAGCAGAAGAAAACCGAAGAGTCTCTTTGTCATTATCAATAGCGTGTGCTGTTCCAGAATCTCCAACTGTCGAAGGCTTGTAACAACAGCATTTCGAGTCCGTTCTTAACCTTTGCTCCGCGCTCTGCGCCTTTGCGCATGAACAGCGTCTGGTCGGGATTGTATATGAGGTCGTAAAGCAGATTCTTCTCAGTTATCGCCTCGTAAGGAAGGTCGGGACATTCGTCGGTATGCGGATACATTCCGCAAGGTGTGCAGTTTACAATCACGTTGTATTCCTGAATCACCTCGGGAGTGATGTCCTTGTACTGAACAGTTCCAGCCATGTTTCTGCGCGATACGAAGATGGCCTCGATGCCCAGTTTCTTCAGGCCGTGGAAGATGGCTTTTGATGCTCCCCCCGTGCCCAGAATAAGGGCTTTCTTGTGATGATTCTCGAGCATAGGCTCGATGCTCTGCGTAAAGCCCACAATGTCAGAGTTGTAGCCGATTAGTCTTGGCTCGCCCTTGGCGCTACGCTCGATGCGTATTACGTTTACCGCGCCGATGGCTCTGGCGTCGGTCGTAACTTCGTCGAGGTACGAGATAACTTTTTCCTTGTACGGTATAGTTACATTAAGGCCGCATAGGTTTTTGTTCTCGGCAATCACGGCAGGAAGGTCGTCGATTGTCGGAATCTCGAAGTTAACATATTCGGCATCAATGTTTTCGTTGGAGAATTTCTCGTTAAAGTATCCTTTTGAGAATGAGTGTCCAAGCGGGTTGCCAATTAGTCCGTATTTCTTCATAAGTCGTTGATGTTTATTTTTCTGCTACAAACATTGTGCAGATACCAAAAGTTAATCGTTCAAAATATGCTTTTCTGAATCCTGCTTTTAGCAATACCTGCTTCATTGTCTCGGCTTGCGGAAAAGCCTCCATGCTCTGTGGCAAGTATGTGTATGCGCTGGCATCTTTTGATATTATTCTGCCTGCCATCGGCATTATCACGTGCGAGTAGAAGTGGAACAACTGCTTCATCGGGAAGCGTCGTGGCACCGAAAGTTCCAATATAATAAGGTGTCCGCCGGGAGAGAGCACGCGGTGCATCTCTTTTAGGCAGATGTCAAGATTCTCGAAGTTTCTTACGCCGAAAGCCGATATTATCGAACTGAAGCGGTTGTCGCCGAAACTCATCTTGGCGCAGTCTTCTTTTTGAAAACTGATTTTGCCGTCAAGACCTTCTTTCTTCACTTTCTCGCGTCCGATGTTCATCATCCCCTCCGATATGTCAACTCCCAAAACCTCTTTCGGATTGGCTTTCTTGCAGGCGATGATGGCAAAGTCGCCCGTTCCGGTTGCAATGTCGAGAACCGATTCGGGTTTCTGCTTGGCAAGAAGCCTTATCGCCTTGTTGCGCCAGTATTTGTCGATGCCCCACGAGAGCGAGTGGTTCAGAGTGTCGTAAGAATGTGCAATCTTATCGAACATCTTCTCCACCTGCTCTCTCTTGGAGCCATCAACTCCATAAGGCTTTATCGTTTCTTGTTTGTACACCTTATGATATCTTTTTTACTTGTTGAGATATGCCTTTACGTTAGCCTCGATGCGTGCAGCTATGTCGCCGTCAACCGAAGCCTTGTCGAACTTCTCGCCAACGATGCCTTCGTACAGTTCGATGTAACGGTCTGATACGCTGTTTACATACTCGTCTGTCATCTCAGGAACCTGCTGACCGGCCTGTCCCATGAAGTTGTTCTCGATAAGCCACTGGCGCACGAACTCCTTTGAAAGCTGCTTCTGAGCCTCGCCCTTTTGGAACTTCTCCTCGTAGCCCTCTGCGTAGAAGTAGCGGCTTGAGTCAGGAGTGTGGATTTCGTCGATAAGATAAATCTTGCCGTCGCGCTTTCCGAACTCGTATTTTGTGTCAACAAGAATAAGACCGCGCTTTGCTGCAATCTGTGAGCCGCGCTCGAACAGAGCGTATGTGTACTGCTCCATCTGCTCGTAGTCTTCCTTGCTTACGATGCCCTGAGCAATGATTTCTTCCTTTGAGATGTTCTCATCGTGCCCCTCGTCAGCCTTTGTTGTTGGGGTGATTATTGGGTGAGGGAACTTCTCGTTCTCGCGCATGCCGTCTGGCAGTTTAACTCCGCATAGAACGCGGTTGCCTGCCTTGTACTCTCTCCAAGCCGAACCTGTAAGGTAGCCGCGGATAATCATCTCGACGCGGAAGCCTTCGCACTTTAGGCCAACGGTTACCATTGGGTCTGGAGTAGCAAGTTTCCAGTTAGGAACGATGTCGGATGTTGCGTCGAGGAACTTTGCAGCAATCTGGTTCAGAACCTGTCCCTTGAATGGAATGCCCTTCGGAAGAATAACGTCGAATGCAGAGATGCGGTCTGTTGCAACCATCACCATGATGTCGTCGTTGATGTTGTAAACATCACGAACCTTGCCGTGATAAACACTCTTCTGTCCGGGAAACTGAAAATCAGTTTTTGTTAATGCTTTCATTGTTTTTTATGTTGTTTAACTTTATTAGTCTTTGTTCGGGTTTTCCTTGGCTTTTCTTTGAGCCTTCTGCTTCTCGGCCTGCTCTTTGTCGAACTTGTCGTAGGCTTCGACTATTCGTGTAACGAGTTTGTGGCGCACTATGTCTTTCTGGTTCATCTCGATGAACGAAATGCCTTTCACGTCTTTCAGAATGCGCTGAGCCTCAAGCAGTCCCGAGCGCGTTGATGGCGGAAGGTCAATCTGCGAGGCATCTCCAGTAACAATCATCTTGGTGTTCTGTCCCATTCGGGTTAGGAACATTTTTATCTGTGCGCTCGTTGTGTTCTGCGCCTCGTCAAGGATAACTACGGCATCGTTTAGCGTTCTGCCTCGCATAAAGGCGAGCGGTGCAATCTGTATTACGTTGTTCTCCATGTGCTCTTTAAGTTTGTTTGCCGGAATCATGTCTTCAAGAGCATCGTAGAGAGGTTGCAGATACGGATCTATTTTCTCTTTCATGTCACCGGGCAGAAAGCCGAGTTTCTCGCCAGCCTCAACTGCCGGACGGCTAAGTATTATTTTTCTGATAACCTTGTTCTTCAGGAGTTTTATTGCCAATGCTATTGCTATGTAGGTCTTTCCCGAGCCTGCCGGACCGATGGCAAAAATCATGTCGTTTTTCTCGAATTCCTTTACTAGTTTCTTCTGATTTTCGCTTCTTGGGGTTATAGGCTTTCCGGTGGTGCTGTAAACAATCACTTCGTCGCTGCTTTCCTTGCTTGTGCGCTTGCCTTCCATAATGTCGTGGATTGCCTCGTTGTCGAGCGAGTTGAACGTGGCGCAATGCTTTTGCAGCTTCATGATGTTTTCTTCAAAGGCGCACAATTCTTCCTCGTCTCCCATTACCTTTATTACGTTTCCGCGCGCAACAATTCGTAGTTTGGGATAGTAGGCTTTTATTTGCTGGAAGTTGTTGTTGTTTACCCCATAGAATACCACGGGGTCAATATCCTCAAGTACAATGTGTCGTTCTATCATTTAGCAAATGCAATATACGCTGCAAATTTAATCTTTTTATTTCTAACTTTGGTTTTTATGCGGTTGTTTTTTTCCGAAGTCCGAGAATTATGCGTTGTTTTTGCCTGTAAAGTCCGATGGCTGATGTTTTTCTGCCTCCAGAAAAGGGCAGAGCCCGACTTTATTGATTAAGGTCGGGCTCGATGTATTTGAATTGTCCCCAAAATTCGTTTTCGCGATATTTCTGTACGCTCATGTCCGGAACGATTAGTATCGCCTTCTGCATTGTGCTGTTGCTGAACATCTTGCTTATTGGCATGTAGAATGGCTTAATCCAGTTTACCTTGATGTTTTGCAGATTGCTGCAACTCTCAAAAATCTTCTCGCCGAATTTCGACGTGCTTGCCGGAATATTGATGTACGAAAGTTTGTTGCAACCCTCGAATGCAAACGGCTGAATACTCGTCACGGTTGGCGCAATGTTGTATTTCTCCTTGTTTCCGAAAGCCTTGAAGAGCGTTGTCCTGCTTTTGTTATACATTATATTATTGTCTGTGCAGTACATCGGGTTTGCCTTGTCAATCTCTATTTCCTCAAGATTTGTGCAGTTGTAGAATACGAGCGACTTGATGCTTACTACCGAAGCCGGAATTGTAATCTTTTTGAGTTGCTTGCATCGGGCAAAGGCGCACGCATCTATTGTTTCAACGTGATTGCCAATTATCACCTCGGTTAAGTCGTCGTTTCCGCTGAAGGCGTGAGGCATAATCTCTATTACCGAATCAGGCACTTGGTATGTACCCTTCAGCGAGTATGCCTTTATTATTTCGGTTCCTTGCTTGTTGAAGATGACGTTGCCTATCGTCTTGAAATTCGCATTCCTCTCATCAACCCAAAATTCCTGAATGTTGTCGCATGGACTGAAGGCTCTGCTCTTTATAATCTTTACGTTTTTCGAGATGCGTACTTTCCGAAGTTCTTCGTGGTTGGCAAATGCCAGATGGCTTATCTCGGTAACCGATTCGGGCGTGTCGAATTCAGTAATGTGTCCGAAGGCATAAATAAGTTTCGTTCTGTCTTTGTTGTAAAGAACGTATTCGTCCGACGTGAAGAAGTCGTTGTTTTCATCAACCGAGATTACCGAAAGATTCTTGCAGCCGTTGAATGCGCCATTGTTAATTTGTGCTACTTTTGCAGGAATGAACATCCGTTCGAGTCCCGAATTGTAAAAGGCATTTGCTTTTATCTCTGTAACCGACTCTGGAAGTTTTACGCTCTTGAGCGATGCGCATCCGCTGAACATTCCGTTCGAAATCTCCGTCAGATGGTTGGGTAGGGTAACGTTCTTCAGATTCGTGCATCTTATAAATATCTGCCTGCCAACTTTTACAATGCTGTTTGGCATAACAACCGAATTAAGATTTGTACAGTTGGCAAACATTGCGAGCGGAAGGGTATGCGTGCCTTCCTGAATGGTAACGCTTCTTAGACCCGTACAGCCCGAGAATGCGCCTTCGCCAATGTTTTCTGTCTTTGGCAGATGGAGTGATTCGATGTCCGTACATTCTTCAAAACAGTATGTTCCTATCGAATTGAGGGCTTTAGGAAAATGGATGCTCTTCAGCGAATGACAATCTTTGAAAGCCTTGTCGGCGATAACGGAAAGCGACGACGGCATCACGACCGATAAGAGTTGCGTGCATCCGCGGAAGGCGCAGAAATCAATTTTCGTAACTCCGTTAGGAATAACGATGTTGGTCAGACTTGTGCAACCCGTAAAGCAACATTCGCTTATTGCCGTGATGCTCTGCGGAAGTTCAATGCTGCCGAGCATTTTGCACGAACGGAATGCATATTTGCCTATCTCCGAAGTTGATTTCGGAATGTTTATCTCTTTCAGCGAGGTGCACGTTGAGAATGCGCTGTTTCCTATTCGTTTCAGTTTTGCCTCAATGTTTACGCTTGTAAGATTTGTGTTGCTCGAAAAGGCGTCGTCGGCAATAGCCACCACTTCGTAACTGATTTTGTTGTACTCAACTTTTTTCGGAATGGTTACATCGCCAACATAGTGCATGCTTCTCTTTGCTGTAACTTCCACAGTATTGTTTGCAAGACGGTTGTAGCCAATGTCGTCAACAATAAAATCCTGTGCAGTGCAGCCTACTGAAAATAAAAAGCCTATGGTTATAATTTTTTCTCTCAGTGTAATCTTCATAATATAAAACTTATCTCTCTTATTATCTTAATCTTGTGACATCGCAAAGATACAATATTTAACGAAACATTTGTTAAAAAATGTAATTTTTTTGCTCAATTTCATTGTGGATTGGCAAAAATGTATAATTTTGCGTAGCTTACCAGAGGGGTAGGCACCGTAAGGTTAAACTTGAATGTAATTATAATTATAACTTATAACAAATATGAGCTTAAAAATCGTAGTTCTTGCAAAGCAGGTTCCTGATACACGAAATGTGGGTCCTGATGCAATGACACCGGAAGGCACAGTGAATCGCTCTGCTCTTCCAGCAATCTTCAACCCCGAAGATATGAATGCTCTTGAGCAGGCATTGAGATTGAAGGATGAAAATCCCGGTTCAACAGTAATAGTTGTCACAATGGGTCCCGGCCGTGCTGCCGAGGTTATCCGCGAGGCTATGTATCGTGGTGCCGATGGTGGTTATCTGCTAACAGACCGCGCTTTTGCTGGAGCTGATACTTTGGCAACATCTTACGCACTTTCAACAGCTATCAAGCATGTTGCTCCGGATGTAGATTTGATTATCGGTGGTCGTCAGGCTATCGATGGCGATACAGCACAGGTGGGTCCTCAGGTAGCTCAGAAACTTGGTCTCAACCAGGTGACTTACGCTGAGGAAATCCTTAAGATTGAAGACGGAAAAGCTACAATCCGCCGTCACATCGATGGTGGAGTGGAGACCGTTGAGGCTCCTCTGCCTGTGGTCATTACCGTTAACGGCAGCGCTGCTCCATGTCGTCCTGCTAATGCTAAGCTAGTGATGAAGTTCAAGCGTGCCACATGTCCTATGGAGCGTCCACAGGAAGGCACAGCATACGATTATCTATACGAGGAACGTCCTTATCTCACTCTCAACCAATGGAGTGTTGCCGATGTTGACGGCGATGCAAACCAATGTGGTTTGGCAGGCTCTCCGACAAAGGTAAAGGCAGTGAAGAACATTGTGTTCCAAGCAAAGGAGTCGAAAACTTTGACGGCTTCTGACGCTGATGTTGAGGGTATGATCAAAGAATTGTTGGAAGAACAGATAATAGGCTAGTTTATGAGTCAGTTGGTTTAAGGCCGTGGGCATGCCCCGTC
>JAEEGK010015163.1_pt1 | contig 17135 bp, 12 predicted proteins | sample 8958771 | NCBI WGS metagenome assembly JAEEGK01 (sample SAMN16246547, study PRJNA631951) | gut metagenome | biome: gut microbiome; feature: rumen; material: SC-attached | host: Bos | place: Iran: Karaj | collected 2018-10
AGAACACGCATGCCTAGTTGGAAAGAATGGTTCAGGTAAATCAACTTTCATGAAACTTCTTGCGGATAAGCTTACTCCTGATTCAGGTACTATCACTTGGCTTAATGGAATTAAATATTCTTATCTAGACCAACAGTTAGAAGTTAAAACTGATATTTCTATTAGAGATTATTTATATGGTGTATATAAAGAATTATTTGATAGAGAAGAAAGACTGAATAATCTATATCTTGAAGCATCACTTGCGGATGGTGAAGCACAAGAAGAATTATTTAATAAGGCAGAAGAACTAAGACTCTCTCTTGAAATGGATAACTTCTATCAAATAGAACCTGAGATTAATAACTGTATAGTTGGTTTAGGTCTTGCGAACATAGATTTATCTAGAAGACTTAAAGAATTATCTGGTGGAGAAAAAGCTAAAGTATATTTATGTAAGATCTTACTTGAAAAGCCAGATGTAATACTAATGGATGAACCAACTAACTTCCTAGATAAAACTCATATCGAATGGCTTGAGAATTATCTTAATAACTTTAAAGGCGCATTCTTAATCATATCTCACGATAATGAATTCTTAAGATCTATCGCTAAAGTCGTATATTCACTTGATTCTAAAGACATAGTTAGATATAAAGGTACATATGATTATTATTTAGCTGAAAGAGAAAAACGCATTGAAAACCAAGCTAAATCATATGAGAGACAACAGGAATTTATTAAGCGTACACAAGTATTTATTCAAAAGAATATCGTCAGAGCTTCTACTACGAAAATGGCTCAATCAAGACGAAAAATGCTTGAAAAGCTTGAGCGAATTGAGAAGCCTGAATCAGCTCAAAAGATCTTTATTCATTTCCCATTCTCAAGAGCTTTAGGTGAAAAGGTATTAAATATTAAAGATCTTGAGATTGGCTATAATAATGCCCCTCTTTTAGAGCCTCTCACATTCTCTATTAAAAGAGGCGAAAGAGTAGAAATTATTGGAAGAAATGGTATAGGTAAATCAACTCTTCTTAAGACATTATTAAATGTAGTAGATAAGATTAGTGGTGATTTTGAATTTGGTCCTACAGTCGACATTAATTATTTCTCTCAAGAAGAAGATATTGATTTATCTATTAATTCACTTGATTATGTAAGACTCTATTACCCACTTTATACCGTTAATGATTGTATGAAGACTTTATCTTGTCTAGGTATTGGTGGTGACTTAGCTTTTAAACCACTTAATGAACTTTCAGGTGGACAACTTGAACGTGTAAGACTAAGTGTTTTAACTAAACGTAAGAGTAATGTGTTAATATTAGATGAACCTACTAATCATTTAGATAAGGCAACTAAAGATGCCTTAAGAGAAGCGCTCGCAGAATATGAAGGTTCAATTATCTTAGTATCACACGAAAAAGGCTTCGCTGAAGACTTGGTTGACTATACAATTAAATTCTAGGAGGAAACTTATGGAAATTAAAACATATAAAAGCTCATTTGATTATTCATATACATTAGGCGCATTTCCTACTATTGAACTTTTGCGTCATCAAAAAGATAAAGTGATTAAAGTATTAATTCACTCTACTTTTACTAATCAAAATGTCTTAGATGAAATCTATAATTTAATCCCTAATAATTTAATTGAATATAATGATAAATTAATCAATAAATTAAGTGATAAAGAAAATGTATATATTGTAGGTATCTTCAAGAAATATACATCTAAACTTAATCCTACTGAAGACCACATCTTAATGGATAATCCATCTAATATGGGTAACGTTGGAACTATTATGAGATCATCTTTAGGTTTTGAGATTAAAAACTTTGGAATCACAAAACCTGGAGTAGATTACTTTAACCCTAAAGTAATCAGAGCTTCAATGGGTGCAATATTCTCACTTAACATTGAAACATTTGATTCAATTGATGATTATTCAAATAAATATAATAAACATACTCAATATAAATTCATGTTAAAAGCGAAGAAGAGTTTAAGAGAATGTTCATTCGATAAAGACTTAGTTACATTAGTCTTTGGAAATGAAGCTACTGGTATCGCAGATAAATATTTAGATGATAATGCATTAATCATTAGACATTCAAATAATATTGATTCATTAAACGTTACTAATGCAGTGTCTATTGCATTATATGAATATCACGAGAAAAGAAGTAAATAGAAAATAGAGAGGAACCCTATGTCCTCTCTATTTTTCTATAAAAATCTCTACTATCTCTCTAGTCGTAATATAATGCACATTGTATTCTTTACACGCTTTTTGAAGTTTAATATCATCAGTTATAAGTACATATTCTTTAGTTATTGAAAATGATAAAGCTAATGCATCAAACTTAGATAATGGCCTATGTTTTTCCATAATTTGATTGGCTATATTTAATATATCCATAGTAGTTATATCCACTGTAATACTGTTTCTTGTTAATTCTTTGATTCCATCTGGATATAAAAGTTCATATTCAAGTTGGAGGTCTGCTATATGGAAGTTATCTTTATATTTAGATAATTTAATTAAGTCGTTAGCTTTAAATAGGTCGATTACTGCACAAGTATCGCAGTAATAATAGTGCACTTAGTACCTCACATTATTCTCCATAATAATTCCAACTGGAACATTTAATAATTCGCTTGCTTTAGATATACTAATTATTTCAAGTGATAAAGCCTTATAAACCATTTGGTTAAATGATAATGGTTCTTCTAAACTATCATCATTAATCAGTGTTGGTTCATTTTTTCTTGAACCAACTCTTGCGCTTAAGAATTTGTGAAAATTACGATAATATATTTCAGTTATTATATTTAAGTCCCTAAGTCTTCTTATAAGACAAGAAGGGGCAATTTTATATTCTTTAGATACAGATTCAAGTAAGTACTTATTAATATTTCTATTAATTAAACCAAATTCGTTTATTAAATCTTGGTCACTAATAAGAATCATGCCAGATATTTTGTTTACTCTGTCTTCCAATTCTTTTTCATCTATATTTAAATGGTTATAGAATAGATGGACAAACTCATGTATCATAGTAAATCTTTTTCTTTCTATAGTTCTATTACTATTAAAGAAGATATATGTAATACCACCTGCTTTTCCATTACATCCTTCTATTTTATCTCCTGCATCAAATGATAACACTACTATGCCAAGTTTTTCTAGAGCTTGAACTACTGAATAAATTGGTCCACTTTCATTTACACCCAGTTCCTTTTTAATAAAGGATACTGCACTATTAATATCTTGGTTAAAATCTAGGGGTGTAGGAGTAAAAGAAGTAGAAGGTAAAACATTTAATAAATCCATTATTTCAATTTGTTTTAAACATTTATCTTCTATTTCACTAAAGAATAATTCTTCATCTTTCTTATTTATCTTTGAACTCGTTCTAAAAGCATTATGAGTAAATACACAATCTATTGTAGAATTTGGAAGAAAATCTAATGGTGTTACATTAAAGATAGTTGATAGTTTTTTTAGCATATCCATATCTGGATTTCTATGATCATTCTCATATTGAGATACTGCTGCACTTGTAATATTAAGTTTTAATGCTAACTCTTTTACGCTAAGACCATTTTTAAGTCGATAGTATTTTATCTTTTTACCATACATATGATTATTCCTCCTTCTGTTAATATTATAACATAAAATATAAAAAAGTTAACACATAATAAAGATATTTAGCATAAAAAAAGTAATGAATTCACATTACTTTTTTAAATGATTTAATACTAATATTTTTGTTTTCTAATAGTTCCATCTTTCATATGAATAACGATAGAACCTTCTTGATTGCCTGCAAGTTGTTTAGCATATTGAATGCCTTCCTCTTGAGTCTTGAAGAGTTTTAATACTTTAGCTCCGCCAAGTTTAACTTGCCATTGATTATCTTCTTTACGATAAGAGATATGGTAAATCTTTTTAGTAGATTTGGCTCTTTCTTGTGGAGCAGCTTTTTCTTCAGCTTTAGGAGCTTCCTTTTTAGGAGCTTCTTTTTTAGGTTCAACTTTAGCAACGGTAGTTTCTTTCTTTGGTTCCTTAGGTTCAACCTTTTGAACTACAGGTTTTGGTTCAGGTCTATTAACTTGGTTGCCTTCTTGAACTCTAATAGGCTCTCTTTTTACCTCTTTTTTAGGTTCAGCTTTTTTAGTCTCTTCAACTTTTAGGCCTTTTTTCTTAGCTAACTTTTCTTGTTTAGCTCTGAGTTTGGCAGCTTTTCTTTTAGCTCTTTCTTCTTTACTTAAAAAACACATAGTCTATATCTCCTTTATAAAAAATTATAATAGTCCAAGTATAGCCCACACGGTAGTAGCGATAACGGAAACGATAAGACCAATGATTCCAAGAACTATAGATCTTTTATCTAGGTCTCTTTTTCCAATTACGATTCCAATAATACCTAGTGGAACGCCCACTAGAGGAAGAAGACCTAATATAATAGATAAGATACTAAAGATAACTGCATTAGTAGAAGATGGTGCAGTGCCATATAGATTAGTATCTATTCTACTTTTAAAGTCCCAACCGCAATGTGGACATGTTTTATCTTTAGATGTAACTTCTTTACCACAATTCTTACAATATCTCATAGTAATTATATTTTACACCTAAATAATTATTTTTGTTTTTCTTCAGGCTTTTTGCTGGTGAAGAGTAGTTTTGGATTAAGTAAGTTATTAATCCTCATCATAATAACATCTTCACTAATTAACGCAGTAGCGTTCTTTACTAGCTTTTTAGTTTGTTGATCTTGTACTTCAAGGAGTTTCCATACAACTTCAGTTGATGGATACTCACTTAACTTTAAGAAACATTCGCTTTTCTTTCTTGTTAGAAGAATCTTAATATATCTTCTAGTGGCGAATTCAAGGAAATAAACTCTAAGGAGTAAATATGGAGTATCATCATCAGTTCTTCTTAATTTTGCATCTACTGATACCTCATAAACATTACCATATAGATTAATTACTTGTCTTACACCTTTATCGAAATTATATTTAATAGTAAATTCTTTATCTTTTCCTTCTTTAAATGTACAAGAATATTCATTATCTTTCTCTTCAAATCTAATACTATTTAATCCTTCAGCGTATGTATTCATAGTTGTCTGAAGCATTAATGGAAGAAGTGATGTAGATAATGCATTCTTATTTACCGGATAATAAGTAACACCTTTAAGTCTTTTTTGGTATAAAGGGAATAATGATTCATCATTATAAATATCATTAAAATTAGGAGCTGGAATATATCTATGGTTTTGTTTAATCTCATCTGCGAAATAGCTTTCAGATATTCTAAATATATTAGATGAATGGAAAGCATCGCAGTTAGAACAACACCATATCGCAACTATTCCAGTATTTCTAAAGATAATAATATCTTGGTCAAACATACCATTGTAGCAGCAGATATTATGTTTATCATTTGCCCACATTTGATATCCATAATCATAACCATAATTATGTTTAGTTTTGATTTGAGCGTGGCTCATCTCATTTATCCATTCTTCGTTAATAATGCGTTTTCCATTATATACACCATTATTAACGAATAATATTCCAAGTTTACACATATCTTCAGGAGTAATATATAAACCCCATCCACCTTCTTCAATTCCTTCAGGTGATAAAGAATAGAAGAAGTCTTTAATACCTAGTGGATCAAATAGTCTTTCTTTTAAGAATTCACTAACTGACTTTCCACTAATCTTTTTAACTATCGCAGATAGAATGTAAGTATTTAGTGAATTATATTCAAATTCTTTTCCAGGTTTAAATTTATTTGATGTATTAAAGAAATCATCAACCCACTTCTTAGATGCGGCTGTATATGCTTCATTGAATCTACAACCTGTAGACATAGTAAGTAAGTTTCTTACAGTAATATTCTTATTAGCGGAAGAAGATGATTTTGGAAGAAGGATTTTATATGCATTATCATCTAGTGATAATAATCCATCTTCTATAAGCATACCTATCGCAAGACCAATAGTAGTTTTAGTAAGTGAGAATGAGGCATTCCAAGTAGATAGGTCATATGGGTGTTTCGCATATTCATATATAACTTTATTATCTTTCACCAACATAAAACGGTTCATGAGTACTGAACTATCAGATTCTATTTCATGAACGAAACTTTCAATATATTCTTTTTTAATTCCAACTTCTTCAGGATTACATCTTTCAAGTTTAACTGACGGATTCTTAGTTAATACTTCAGGTTTTTGTGGTAATTCATTTAAGAAAGCTGGTTTAGTTGTTTCTTTTGTTTTAGTTAAACTTAAGAATAACTTAAGTAGTGTGAAAGATACATTTATTGCCATATTATCACCTCAGTTTGATTTTAACACTTAATCAAACCAAGATTTAGCGATTTGAGCGATAATTAGTGAATTTTATAATAAAAAATATTATAATATTCACATAATATACACAAGAGGTAAATACATGAAAACAAGATGGTATAAGAACGCAGTTGTATACCAAATTTATCCTTTTAGTTTTATGGATTCTAATAAGGATGGATATGGTGATATTGAAGGTATTATCGAGAAGCTTGATTATTTAAAAGAACTGGGTGTAACGGCTATTTGGTTTAGTCCTTTATATGAGTCACCTAATTATGACTATGGTTATGACGTTAAAGACTACTATAAAGTATCTCCTCTTTTTGGCACTAATGATGATTTAAAAAGACTCATTGATGAAATTCATAAAAGAGGTATGAGAATTATTATGGATATGGTAGTAAACCATACCTCAACTGAACATGAGTGGTTTAAGGAAGCTATTAAAGATAAATCCTCTAAATATAGAAACTACTATATCATCAAAGAAGGTATAAAGAAGGGAAGTAAGTTACTTCCTCCTAATAACTGGAATTCTACATTCACAGGTTCTGGTTGGGAGAGAATTGAAGGTACTGATGATTTTTATCTTCATCTATTTGATCGCCATCAAGCTGACCTTAACTGGGAATGTGATGAGTTAAGAGATGAGATAGCTAAGATATTTGATTACTACTGCAAGATGGGTGTTGATGGATTTAGACTTGATGTATTTAATATATTCTCTAAAAACCAAGATTTTCCAAATGATAAACATGACCTCTTAAGTAAGGGAAGAAAATATTATATAGATGGTCCTCGTATGCATGAGTTCATGCATGAACTATATGAAAAAGTATTCTCTAAATATGATTTATTAGTAGTTGGTGAATCATTCCAACCAGATGAAGAGAATAAGAAATTATATGTAAGAGAAGATAGAGGCGAAATAGATATGATATTTGATTTCAAGTATACTGAATCAAATTCATCATTTGGCCTTGCCTTCTTAAGACATAAATTTAACTTTAGAGTATTTAAAGATGCAATCATTAATCAACAGAAACATAATCATGGCGCAGGTTGGAATACTTTAGTACTTAATAACCATGACCAACCTCGTTCAGTTGATAGATATGGTTTCGACACTAAACATTATAGATATGAAGCTGCGACTATGCTCGCATCTTCAGTATTTATGGGAATGGGTACTATCTTTATTTATGAGGGAGAAGAAATTGGTATGATGAATACTAAATTTAAATCACTAGATGAATTTAGTGATCCAGTTACTGGATTTGTCTATAATCACTTCGTAAAGAAATTCCCAATCTCTCATAAAGCTAAAATGAGAATCTTAAATAATGGCGCAAGAGATAACGCAAGATGTCCGATGCAATGGGATAATTCACCTAACTGTGGATTCACTGAAGGCACTCCTTGGATGAGAATGAGTGATAACCCAGAAATCAACGTAGAAAACGATTTAAAGAGTGATAAGAGTATTTATAGATTCTATCAAAGACTCTTTGATTTAAAGAAGAATTATGTGTGTCTTCAATTAGGTAATACTATAGACCACTCAATAGTATCTAAGAAAATATTCGCATACACAAGAAACTACTATAAACAACACGCTTTAATTATTTCTAACTACTCTAATAAACCTAAGAAGTTTATTCTTCCAAAGAATCTCACTAAATATGAAATGACTTTAATGCTTAATAACTACGCTGAACCTTCAGAGATAGTTAATGGAGTTATTAACTTAAAGCCATATGAAACACTTGCCTATAAATTCTTTGACGATGAAAAAGAATATTCATATGGCGCAGTACTATATAGACGTAGTAATAAGAATAATGAATTAGAATATTGTCTTTTAAAAATGGGTCTAGGTCACTTATCTCTTCCAAAAGGTCACATTGAAGAGGGTGAAACACCTCTTGAATGTGTAAAAAGAGAAATAAAAGAAGAATTAGGTGTAGATACTTTAATTGATGATAACTTCAAACACACTATTACTTATTCTCCTTATGAAGGAGTACTTAAAGATGTTACATTTAATGTCGGCACAGTTAAGGTTGGTGAAGTAATTAGAGTTGATGGTGATGAAGTTAGAGATATTATGTGGCTTAACTATAAAGAAGCACAAAAACACTTAACTTATGATGCAGATAAAGAAGTACTTAAAGCTGCGCACAAATATATTATTGGAGAAAAGAGATAATGGAGTTTATATCTTGGAACGTAAATGGCTTAAGAGCCGTAATAACTAAAGGATTCTATGATTTCTTTAAGAGCGAAATGCCAGACTTTCTCGCTCTTCAAGAAACTAAGATGCAGGAAGGTCAAGCATTAATAGAATCACTTGGCTATGATATGTATTGGAATAGCGCAATTAAAAAAGGATACTCTGGTACATTAATCTTTACTAAACATAAACCGCTTTCAGTAGTATATGGAATGAATGGAGCTCATAATGATGAAGGAAGACTAATCACTTTAGAATATGAAGATTTCTATTTTGTGACCTGTTATACTCCAAACTCAAAAGAAGGACTCTTAAGACTTCCTTATAGATGTGAGTTTGAAGATGACTTAAGAGAATATCTTGTATCTCTTAAAAATAAGAAACATGTAATATTCTGTGGTGATTTAAATGTAGCTCATAATGAGATAGATTTAAAGAACCCAAGAATTCATCACTTTGATCCAGGATTTAGTGATGAAGAAAGAGATAAGTTCACAAAACTCCTTAATGCAGGTTTTATAGACACATATAGATATTTATATCCTGAGACTATAAAATACTCATGGTGGAGTTATAGAGCTAACGCTAGAGCCAATAACGCAGGGTGGAGAATTGATTATTTTGTAGTAGATGATTCATTCAAAGATAATATAGTTGATTCAGAGATTCTATGCGATGTATTCGGTAGTGACCACTGTCCTGTGAAACTTACAACTAAATAATAAATTTGCACCTAGAGGCCAAAATTTATGCTTCGAGGTGCAAATTTTATTTGTTTTAACTTACTAATTGATTTTATATTTACATAATGTAAAATATAAAAAGGTAGTAAATATAATTTTAAGGATACAAATATATGAAAAACTTATTTAAAAAACTATTTAGTTGTTTACTTGTAGTATTCTTAGCTTTTAGTGTTGTATCTTGTACTAAGAAATCTACAACAACTACAACTCAAGCAAAAGAAGATATTTCCGTATTAGATAAGAATCTATCTATCTATAATGCACATACAGATTCTACTAATGATTTATTATTCCAATTATCATCATATACGACATGCGAATATGATGATAATGTATTAGAACTTGAATATAAAGTTACAATACTAAACGTTAGTGAAGATAGAAACGCAAATCTTACTTTTAAGAATCCTAAAGCATATGGTAATGATTTAGAACTTCAAGAACAAGTTCTAAGTAGTTACGATTATACTGATAAATCAAAGAATGCTTTATATCAAGAACAATCATTTGTTGTTGATAAGAAAGAAACTTGTAAAACAACTTTCTTTTTAGTTATTCAAGATGGTAATAAAGACGCAGATATTAGAATTGATGTAGAAGTTAATAATATTACATTATCTATTGCAATAACTAATGAAAAACCAGCTAAGTTTACATATGTTCATAATCCAGCACTTAATCCAAAAGTATTAGAAGATGCAGAAGTAGATGCTAACGCAGTATTTGGTTTTAAACCTAATACTACAGGTTCTTTATCTACATATACATCATATGATTGGACTATAGAAAGCGATGTATTAATATATAAACAAAATAGAATTGATTATATAGAAGAAAATGATGGAAGACTTAAAGCTCTAGAAAATGAACTTAGAGCTCAAGGTAAATCAATAGAAGAAATAGCTAGAGCTTGTTCATTACTTAGAAATCAAATTAGACTTGATCAATATAAAAATGATCCAGAAGGATTAGAGAAACTTAAAGAAAGAAATATGACAAAGTATGGTCATGAAGATGGACCTACACCAGATGAATCATATACAAAATATGGTTCATGGGAAATGGTACTTGAAAAAGCATATACCACAAATAGAGGAATGGATGCTTGTTGTGGTGTATATGATTTATATTTCTATTTATATAACGAACTTCCATATTAATTAATAATTTATCGGCAAAATATAATTATAATTTTATACAAAAAAACGCCATTTATTTTGCCAATAAACAACATATAAATTGCCGATAGGTGCTAGATATAAAAAAAGAATGATTAGCCTTAGAGTTAATCATTCTTTTTCTTTATTCAATTAATCAGCTAAAGATCCCATTGGATCCCAAGGTTTAAGTACTACTGGTTCAGCTTCATATGCTTTTAATTCTTCAGCTGTTAGATATTCTTTTCTAACTACTGCTTGATAAGTATATTTATTAAACCATGTATCACTCATAATATAATAACCCTTGTGTCCATTTTCTGAACCCCAGCTATTTTCAATCTTCCATTTAGTAGGTACACCATTCTTTAGGTTTACACCTGTAATACACATAGCGTGATTCATTTGGCTAATACCATAATCTAAGCCAAGATCTTTTTCTGTAGAGAAATCTAAATTAAAGATAGATTTATAATCGTATGCTTTGTCATTCCATTCTCCGCCAGTTCTATCACCATAGTATGATACATCTGAGCCAAACCATACGATTCTATTATCTTTAAGTTGAGATACAATGAGTTCAATCATTCTATCCATAGGAAGATTTAAGTGTTTAACTAGTTTTCCTCCTACTACATTACCAAGATAAGAAATAGTATATGATTTATTAAATGGTTTATCTACTGTAGGAGCATTGATGATTGATACATATTCATCAATTTCAGCTCCAATATATTTATCAAAGAATGATTTAGGAGTGAACCCTTTAACTAAATGATACTTATTATCTTTATCAGTATATTCAAAATCAAACTTTACTGGTGGAATGCCATAGCATGACACCATTAAATCAGTGATTCTAGATAATAAGTTTTCTTTAACTTCTCTGATTTCTTCTAACTTAGTTCCTTTCTTAAAACTATTATTAGCCCATCCAGCAAACTTTCTGAGTTCAGTATCTACAAGTCTAGTCATAACCCCCGTATTAGAAGAAGTAGCTGTCTCAGGGAATACATTTTTAGGTACTATACCATATTTCTTTACTACATTAACGAACATATCCCATTGTCCACCATCACCAATACTATTGTTTAAAACATGAACTAATGTTCTATCGTCATGTTCTACACCTAGTAAAGAAATAATAGCTTCTAGTTCAAAGTTATATTTTTCTAGTTTATCATAGAAAGCAATATAACTTTGAGATAATTCAAATGATTTAAGATTTAATTTCTTAGCAATTATTTCTCTTAAAACATTAGTAGCAGCAAAGATCCAACATCTACCTGATCTCTTTTGATTTGCGACTTCAAGTGTATTGATATTAACTGAGAAGTTAAAATCAATATCTCTAATACTATCTTGATTTCTTGCGATAGCATCCATAGTTTGTAAGTTTAAAGCATGTCTTACAACTGTATTAGTTCTATCTTTAGAATATTTCTTAATTTGTTTTTCTAAAGCTAAAACATCAATTTCTTTTGCGTTATTCATATATTTACCTCACTTTTCTTATATATCATAAGAAATAATCATAAATATTTCAAGTAATGTGAATAAAAGAAGCGATGAAAAGGCTTTTATAAATAAATAGGTTAAAATGTACAAAAATAGTCACAACAATTTATAGATAAATATATTAAAATATTTATGTATGTAGCAATTATTAAGCAATTATTGGATATTTTTCGAAAAAAGGAAGGATTTGTGATGGAAGCAAGATTGAGAAAAACACCAGGAAGAACGTATTATGAGTCTTCAATTGAAGATTTTGTATCAAAACAGGACGCTTCAGGAATTGTTGAGTTTCTAACAGAAAGCGATACAACCACCGATTCATATGAACTTCATCTTCAAAAAAGAGCGTGGGAAAATCAGATCAAGATATTAAAGAAATATCTTAAAGATAAAAAAGGATACATCATTTTTGAATATGTCTTATCAAGAGTTAACATGAGAATAGATGTAGTTTTATTGATGAATGGAATTGTTTATTCTCTTGAGTTTAAAAATAATGAGAATGTATTTAATGAAGATGATATTGATCAGGCCGAAGGTTATGGTTATGCTTTAAAAAATTTCTATGAAGAAAATCAAAGTAAGTATGTTGTTCCAATTTTAATTGCAACCAAGGCTCCAGATAGCGAATGCTCAGAAGGAGCTGACTTAGGAATAGATAAGTTATTTTCTTTATTCCTTGCAAATGAAAAAAAGATGTGTCAGTACATTGATTTAATTAAAGAAAAATATGGTTCAGAGGTTATTCAATCTGAAGACGATTTCGAAAAATGGATTAATTCACCTTTCAAGCCAAATCCAACAATAATACAAAGTGCCCGTTCGATTTATATGGATAATCAGGTAGATGAATTCTATAAGTTTGATGCAGGCGAAGAGAATCTTAAAATAACCGAAGCTACAGTTGAATCGGTTGTTAAAGAAGCAAGAGAAGAAAAAAAGAAAATAATTTGTTTTATTTCTGGAGTTCCAGGTGCAGGTAAAACATTGGTTGGTTTAGATATAGCTGGAAAGAGTAGATATAATACAAAATCTCAATCATCAGAGGCGGTTTTCTTTAGTGGAAACGGGCCTTTGATAAGCGTATTAACAAATGCACTTGGTAGAGATGCATATGAAAGAGAACCAGAAAAGTATAGAAGTCGTAATAGTGCGATTAATACAGTTAAAACATTTATTCAAGATTTACATGCATTTAAAAGAGATATAGTTTTTTCAAAGAATAATGAAGTATATGAAAATGTTCTAATATTTGATGAAGCTCAAAGAGTGTGGGATGCAAGTAGACTTAATGAATGGTTCAATGAAAGAGGTGCCAATGGGAGATTTAATGGTTTGTCAGAAGCTGACCTTTTACTAGATGTTCTAGAAAAGAAAGAGTGGGGTGTTATTATTGCTCTTGTTGGCTTGGGTCAAGACATCTATACTGGTGAGAATGGAATCTGTGTATGGTTTGATTCCCTTTTGAATAAACATCCAGATTGGCAAATAAGACTATCTAAAGAGATTTTTGAACAAAAAGCTGACCAAGTAGACCAATACCGTGACAGAATTCTAGATTGTCCAAGATTTAAAAATTTGCCTGGTTTGTATTTAAAAACATCAATAAGAACACCAAGAGCCAAGAATTTAGCAGATTTTTCTGAAGCTTTATTAAATAATGAACCGGAAAAAGCAACTGAAGCTATTAAACAATTTAAGGACTATCCTATTTGTATTACTAGAAATTATAGAGTTGCTGAACAATTTGTTCTTATGAATAGAATGAGAAAAGAAAGAATTGGAAAATTATGTACGAGCACGAGCAAGATTTTAGGAAAAGACAGTGGATTGTTTGATGTTATCAACAACAACTTCATTCATAAATGGATGCTTGATGAGACTGGTAGAGATTCTTCAAATTCGCTTGTATACGCTGCATCTGAATTTAATATTCAGGGTTTAGAAATAGATTGGTCAATTTTAGGCTGGGACATGGATATGTATTATACAAATGGGGAGTGGCACGAACAAAGAATGCTTACACCACGATTCTTTAAAGAAAGCACAGACACTCAAAAGAAGCACATAATTAATTCATATCGTGTTTTACTGACAAGAGCTAGAAAAGGTATTGTAATTTATGTACCTAAAGCAGATGAATTTGATGATAAGTATGGTGTTTCACAATATTTTGATGAAACTTATAACTATTTAAAAAGTTGTGGAATAAAAGATATTGATGAATATAAAAACCACTATATTAAGACAAGAGAAGCAGTTAGACTGCCGTTTTAAAATAATTTTTAAAAAAGGAGATTATTAAATGAGTTCGGGTATCGTTGTAAATGTAGATTTTGAAAATATACAATCTATAAAAAAAGGCAGTATTACGTTAAAAGATAACGCAATAAATATAAAGTATGGATATAATGGTCTTGGAAAAAGTTCCATTGGGAAAGCTATTGAATATAGTATTAATAATGATTCGGAAAGGTTTAAATTTTTAACACCATATACTGGCGAAGAGCCATCAATTGATATTTCAAATAAATATAATTTATGTAGCTCATTTAATAAGGATTTTATAGACAGTTGGTTATTTAAAGCAAGTAATGAGATTATTGATGATTCATATACTGTTTTTTATAATGGTGATAGCGTAAAAAAACAAGAGGAAGACATTAATGACAGACTTAAAAATTTGGCAAAATCGTTACAAGATGAACAGATTTTAAATTATGTTGCAAAATGTAGAGAAATAAATAGTAATATCAAATTTAAAAGTCACAATACAGCGTTTGATGCTAGAAGTGTGGTAGGTAGCGGATTTAAAAATGGTCCTGCATTTATTAAAAAAGTAGAAGAATCGGAATTAGCTAATTACTCAAAACTTATATCGTTATCAAATTCACCTCAATGGTTTAAATGGTTTTCGGATGGGAAAAACTATGTTGTTGATAATAAATGTCCGTATTGTTTAAATGAATTAAGTGATGACTTCTCTGATATACAAACGTGTATAGAAAAATTAGTTAAAGAAAATGATTTTAAAAAGAACAACACTGCAAAAGAAACGATTTTAAAACTTGCTTCAATTACTGATAAAACAGATAGAGAAAAGATAAAATCAATTAATGAAATGAAAGATCAACTGGATGCTGGAATAATTACTTTGATAAGTGAAAAGATTAATAAAGCAAACGCTGAAATGGATAAAATCAATAACTTGATTTATCAAAAAAAGTTTTCTATAGGATCTGCTGATGAAACTACAATTTTGAATTTTTATAATTCAAATAGATTAGATGAAAGTTTTTTTGAAGAAATTGGTGAGGACTTATATTCATCTATTAAAACAATAAATGGTTGTATTGATGATGTTATATCTCAAATCAATGATATTTTTAATGCAATTAATAAATTTAATTTAGAATTGGCTGAGTCTACTAATAACGTTAATAATGAAATCAATAATTTTTTAAAATTTTCAGGGATTCCTTATAAATTTGAAATTAAAGTATTAGAAGATGGCAAATCTCAGACTGTTATAAAACCAATTCAAAATGATTCAATGATTGTTGAAGAAATAGAAAGACATTTGTCTTATGGAGAAATTAATTCGTTTAGTTTGGCTTTGTTCGGTGCAATTAATAAAAGAAGTGATTCAGATTTTATAATATTAGATGATCCAATTTCGTCTTTTGACGAAAATAAAAAATTTGCAGTAATGCACTACTTATTTAACCCAGAAGACGGTGTATTGAAAGACAAAACAATTCTATTGTTAACTCATGATATGGAACCAATTCTAGACATGGTTAGAAAAGACTTTGTTAATGGAAGAAAAGCAACAAACCCAAAAAAAATTTGTGCTCATCTAATTTTAAATGATAATGGAATTGTTTCGGAAAAAGAAATCACGAAGAATGACATAAAAAATACGATCCAGCAAGAATTGGATTTGGCAAATAATTCATCAATTGACACCTATTTAAGGGTGATTCATTTAAGAAGGTATTATGACTTAAACGCAGTTGATCATGAGTCAAATGAATATCAAATGGCTTCTAATGCGGAGCATTTACGAGTTAAACCGTTATACAAAGGAAAAAAAGGAACAAGAGAGATGGATCATGGTGATGTTTTAGATGGTTGTAATGCTATTTTAAAGCATATAAATCCATTTGATTATGATGCATTTATTTCAAAATATACTGATAGAGAACTTTTAAATTTATATGTTTTGCCAACTTCAAGTAACTACGATAAGATTCGTATTATAAGACCTTTATTAGATCATAATAAAAGCGTTGATAAAGATATGAAATTGTGGAATTTTATAACAGAAAATTATCATGTAGAAAATATGTACCTTTATGGAATATGTGATAACAAACAAATCCCTGATTATATCATTCGTTTATGTGATGAATTAATTAATGAACTAAATAAAATAATCTGATAGTGAGAAAGTGAAAATGAAAAAGGTAAATGTAATAGTAAAAGATAAAACAATATTAGAATTAATGGAACCAGCCGATAAAGGAGATTTAATTGATTTAAAAGAAGTTGTTCAAGTTGATACTTCTTATTTAGATATGCTTATTGAATCTGGAAAAGAAAAAGCATATGAGTCAAAATTGCTTGAAGTAGAGAAAAGATTGAAAGCTGAGAATCAATCAGTAATAGATAAATTAAATAGCAAAATTGATTTATTAAATAAAGATAATCTTAGAGCTTTAGAAAACAAAGAACATGAAGTAGAAAATAAATATAAAGATATTGTTGCTGATTATAAGAAACAATTAGATGTTTTAAAGGAAACACAGCAGTCACAAATTGATAAAATTAACTCTGATAATGAGGCTGCAAAGTCAAAAATTATTCAAGAAGATAAAGATAAATATTCTGAACTGTTAAAGAATTATGAATTATTAAAATCTCAACTTGATGGAAAAATTGAGCAAACAAGAACAGAATTAGTAAATAAATATGAACGTGAACTTCAAACACTAAAAGCTGATAATTTATTATCTCTTTCTGATAAAGATAAGATAATTCAAAAGAAAGACTATGAATTTGAATTGGAAAAAGGTAAAGCTTTAGATGAACTTAAAGAAAAATATGAGGCTATCA
>JAEEGK010015171.1_pt1 | contig 17124 bp, 11 predicted proteins | sample 8958771 | NCBI WGS metagenome assembly JAEEGK01 (sample SAMN16246547, study PRJNA631951) | gut metagenome | biome: gut microbiome; feature: rumen; material: SC-attached | host: Bos | place: Iran: Karaj | collected 2018-10
AGTTGCTAAGCAGTCTGTTATGAGAGCTCTCACCTCATCCTACTCAGGACGTAAGGAGAGAAAGAGAGAGTTCAGAAAGCTCTGGATCACCAGAATCAACGCTGCAGCACGTATCAACGGACTTTCTTACAGCAAGTTCATGTTCGGACTTAAGAAGGCCGGAGTTGACATGAACAGAAAGATGCTCGCTGAGCTCGCTGTAAACGATGCAGCAGGTTTCGCAGCTCTTGCAGAGATGGCTAAGAAAGAGATTGCTTAACTTTTAGTCAACTAAATTATGTCTACTAAAAAGACAGCCTGTAGAGGCTGTCTTTTTTTCTATCCGGCACGGGTCCGTTTTAGTTCATGCACGGGTCCTGCCGCGATGTAAAATGTCTCCTTACTTCGGCGCTAGGCGGAAATTCTTCACGTACCACATTTCGGCTCATGACGCGAGGCCGTTCGCTTCGCTCAGGCCGGGCGGCCGAATTTCTCGCAAGCACCTCGACGTCGACGATTTTACATGCTGCGTCACCCGTGGACGAAGAAAATTCGGACCTGTGGTGAAATATCAAGAAGATCAGTCCTTATCGGCGAGAATTTTTAGTACGTACTCGTAGGTGCGGGCGGTAGAGGAGATGGAGAGGCGCTCGGATGTGGTGTGGATGTCCTGCATGTCCGGACCAATTGACACAGCGTCAATATCTGATGCTTTGTCCATGAAAAAGCCGCATTCAAGGCCTGCGTGGATTGCTTCCACCTTAGGCTCATATCCGTACATGTCTTTGAAGACACGAACCATCTTGTCTCTGAGAGGAGATTCTGTTTTATATTCCCATCCGGGATATACTCCGGTGACTTTATTGGTTCCTCCGAAATCGGAAGTGGTCTTCTTAAGTCTTTCTATGAGTTCATCTCTTTCAGAACCGACACTGCTTCTTACGGAAAATTCTGCGGTCATTTCTCCGGTTTCGGATTTAAGGATTCCGAGGTTAAGGGAAGTCTGAACGAGGCCTTCGATATCCTTGCTCATGGCAATGACTCCGAAGGGAAGTTCATTTAAGAAGTCGGATGCTTTCTTAAGAGAGAGCTTAATAACTTCGTCTGTCTTATCTGACTTGGTGATACCGAAATTCATGCCGGGGTCTGCTTTTTCGTATTCTTTTGCGATGAGCTTGAATTCAGTCATCATGGCATCGGAAAATGCATCGGATGCTTCTCCGGGAACTGCTACGGTTGCAATACTCTCCAGCATGATTGCGTTATCTGCAGTTCCGCCGGTGAGATTTAAAAGAACCGCATCGGAACTGACCTTGCAGCCTGCTCCGAGAATTCTTCCCATAACCTTACCCGCGTTTGCTCTTCCCAGTCCGATCATGGTTCCGGAATGTCCGCCGAGAAGTCCGCTTACTTTACATTCCAGAATGAAGGATCCTTCGGGGAGTGAACTTGTATCCGATGAGATGGTGCATTTAACTCTTGCGCCGCCTGCACAGCCTACGGTGAAGATACCTTCGTCTTCTGAATCGATGTTAAGGAGTCTGCGGTTAGATACATTGGAAATATCAAGGCCGAATGCACCTTCCATTCCGGTCTCTTCGTTGGCGGTGATCACAACGTCAAGTGAAGGGTGGGGGATATCATCCGAATCAAGAATGGCAAGTGCCATTGCAACTGCGATTCCGTCATCTCCGCCGAGAGAAGTGTGCTTTGCACCGATAAGATCTCCGTCGATAAAAACATCGAGAGGAGCGGTCTTCATGTCGATGCCCGATCCTTCGTCGCATACCGCAACCATATCCATATGTCCCTGAATGATGATGCCGGGGACGTTCTCATAGCCTGCGGTAGCGGGCTTTTTGATGATGACATTTCCCGCATCGTCTGCAACATACTCGAGATTTCTCGATACCGCGAAATCGATAAGGAATTTTCTGATGCCCTCAAGGTTGTATGAACCATGGGGAATCTGTGTGATGTCCTCAAAAAATCCGAACACTTTTTGAGGTTCAAGTGATGATAATTTTCTCATTTTTTGTCTCCGTAAATATGTTCTAAAGCACAAACTATAATATACCTTTAAACCCGTTCTGAAAATATAGGTTTTATTATAAAAAATCTGCATTTTCACAAGGTTTCATGGTATACTTTTTTATAGTGCGGGTTATAGTTCTTAAAGGGGAAAAAGAATGAAAGTAACTATTTTGGGTGCAAGAGGATCAATACCTACTGAAGGACCTGAAATGCTTGAGTTCGGCGGGGGCACTTCTTGCGTGCTGGTAGAAAATGAAGACAGCGCGATCTTTCTGGATGCGGGTACCGGAATCATAAATTCACCGGATATAGGTGACAAAGCTATTTCAATATTAATGACGCATCCACATCTTGACCATGTTCTTGGTCTGCCATTCTTTCCATACATATTTGAAAAGGGCCGTGATATCGGTTTCTATGCCGGTAAGAACGGCTTACTCACTACTTACGAACAACTTGGTACAGTCTTTTCAAATCCTCTCTGGCCTTGCAGGATTGAGGATTATCCATCGGGTATTTCATTTCATGACGCTGAATTTCCTTTGCAGATAGGCGCATTCACAATAACCGGTATTCCTTCCGTTCACCCCGGAGGCGGTATCGTTTACAGACTTGAGGAAAACGGTAAGTCCGTAATTTACGCTACGGATTATGAATACATGGAAGACAAGATTGGTGATCTGATCGAATTTGCCAAGGACTGTGATCTGCTTTTTTTCGATGCTCAGTACACCGATGAAGAATTTGAGATGAGAAGAGGCTACGGTCATTCCACGGTAGCTCAGGGACTTGGGGTTATGGAAAAATCCGGAACAAAGAACATCCGATTTGTCCATCACGATCCCAGACATACCGATGAATTTCTCAGGAAAATGGAAGCTCCCGTTAAAAGCGAGCATGTGGCATTTGCCAGAAAGGATGAGGTGATCATTCTGTGAGCAATGACAAATGCATAAAAAACAGCTTTATGGATTCATCACTGTTTGAGAAAAAATTCAGTCTTGAGAGGATGATAGAGATAGCACTTGATCTTTCCGCTGAGAAAGATTTTGACATGCTGATGCAGAAGATCCTCATCGAAGCCATGGATATATGCCATTGCGATGCCGGAACGGTTTATGTCCTTGAAGACGATCATCTGAATTTCCATACGGTTTATACCAGATCTCTCGGCATACCCGCAGCGGAACAAAGCCGTAATGCGAATCTTCCTCCCGTACCCTTGGGCAGGAAAAATGTGTGTGCATGCGCCGCACTTGATAATAAGAAGATTAATATCGCGGATGTATATGAATCCAAAGAATATGATTTCTCAGGTGCTCAGAAGTACGATGCCATTACTCATTACCGCACCGGATCTATGCTCGTGATCCCTATGGATGATGAGAAAGATGAGATCATAGGAGTTCTTCAGCTTATCAATTCACTGGATAAAGACGGAAACATTATTCCTTTCGATCCTGCATATGAGCAGATTGTTTCCGCACTTGCGTCGCTTGCCGCAGTATCTCTCAATAATCATCAGCTTGCACAGGAAGTTACCGATACCCTTCATTCTTTTGTGGAGGTAATGGTAGACGCCATCGATGCAAGAAGCTCATATAACGCAAATCACACACGCAGTATGGTGAAATATGCGTCAAAGTTTCTTGATTGGTTAAAAGAAAACAGGGACGGGTGGACCTTCACCGATGAGTCGAGAGATGCATATCTGATGAGCATATGGCTTCACGATATAGGAAAGCTTGTTGTACCGCTTGAGGTTCTGGATAAGCCAGACAGGCTGGGAGCTTTCAGGAAGGAAATCAAGAACAGAGTTGATATCGCATGTCTGATGGAAAAGGTGGATTTCCTCGAACATCCGGACAGAATAAACGAGTGCATGGATAAGATCGACAAGATCAGGAATGCACACGAGGTTATAGAAAAAGCTAATATCGCGGGCTATCTTTCCGACGAAAGAATCGAGGAATTAAAGAGCTTCGCGGACATCATGTGTAAAAATGCCGACGGTGAAGAAATCCCGCTTCTTAATGAGAAAGAAGTGGAAGCCATAACAGTCAGAAAAGGAACTCTGACGGACAGTGAAAGAAAAGTGGTTCAGAGTCACGTTGTATATACCAAGAGAATGCTGGATAAGATGCATTTCAAGGGAATATACAAGGATGTGCCTTTCTGGTCGGGTTCACACCATGAATTCTTAAACGGAATGGGTTATCCCAATAAGCTTACGGCGGATGACCTTCCCAATGAGTCAAGACGGCTTACCATCATAGATGTGTATGATGCGCTTACGGCAGAAGACAGACCTTACAAACCTCCCATGCCTCCCGAGAAAGCATTTGAAATCCTTACGAGCATGAGAGACGATGGACAAATAGACGGAGTACTGCTGAGTGATTTTATTGAAAGCGGTGCCTGGAGAAAAGATCAGTAAAAAAATAGGGAGCTTTATATGAAAACAGGTAAAAAGAAAATCGTTATCGCAGTAGTGATCGTACTTCTGATCATTGCGGGAATAATAGCATTCCTGCTGTACAGAAGAGGTATCAGAGCTACGACCATGAGGATTCTTCGACTTGAAGGAACCGTAAGCATGCAGGAAAACGGTGTGCTTAAAACCATCAAGGAGAATTTGAGGCTCAAGAGCGGAAACACTCTTGATACATCAACAGAGAGTCTTGTATCCATTGGTCTTGATGATGCGAAGATCGTTACTCTCGACGAACTCAGCCGTGCGGAGTTTAATCAGCAGGGTAAATACCTGAATCTTGATCTTACCAAGGGAAGCTTATTCTTCGAAGTAGATAAGCCCCTTGCAGATGATGAAAGCTTTGAGATAGCTACTTCCACCATGGTTGTAGGTATCCGTGGAACTTCAGGATGGGTAAGCGTTGACGGAGAAAACGAGAGCCTTATCATTTCCGACGGACATGTTCATGTAATCGGAACCAATCCCGTTACCGGAGAAGTTAAAGAGGTTGATGTAAGTGCGGGACAGAGACTCGTTGTTTACCTGTACAACGATCGTACCGTAGACAGTATCATGTTCGAACTTGAAGATATCACCGAGCGAGATCTTCCCAAGTTTGTAATTAACATTCTCAGAAATAAGATCTCTCTTCTTGATAGAGTTGTTGCAGCTACAGGCTGGGACAGAGAGTATATCCTCGGAGTAGGCGATGAAGACAGCGAGCCCGATGATCCTAATGCTACTACCGTAGCGGATGTTGATCCCGTTGAGCCCGAACCCGAACCTTCCGTAGAGCCTGTTGTTCCCGATGATCCCGAACCTGCAGATGTAGGTGGAAATAACGGAAACGATCAGCCTGCAGATACTCACACAGGCGGAAATAACAACAATAACCAGAATAATACCAACAACCACAACAATAATAACAATACAAATAACAATAACAACGGAAATAACAATGGTAATAATGCTACTGCAGATACAATCGGTAATCTGACCACAGCTCCCGTGACTCAGAGTGAAATGCAGAGACAGATTGCTGCAGCCAAGGCACAGGTTGTTTCCGAGAATACAAACGGAACCTATACCCTTGCAGACGGTACTGTTTTTGATCCCGATTATTATCAGAACAGATATCCCGATGTAACTGCACAGTACGGAAATGATTCCGACGCCCTTCTTGCTCACTATGTAGCAAACGGACAGGCAGAAGGCAGATATGCATCAAATGACGAAGAACAGGCTGCAGAGCTTGCAGAGGATATTGCAAGACTTGAAGCTCAAAGAATAGCTGATGAAGCCGCGCAGCAGAATCAGAATAATAATCAGAACCAGAATACTAACACTAATCAGAATACAAACCAGAATCAGCAGCAACAACAGCAGCAGAACCAGATTCAAAATCAGAATACAACGGTTACCGCTTCACATGGTGTATTGTCCAACGGAACAGTCAATATTTCCGGCGGAGAAGCAACATATGATTCAACAAATAATTCTATAACGATAACAAATGCAACACAGGGTAATGTTTCTGTACCTGCAACGATATATGATGCAGACACTAATCAGACATACAATATTTCATTGAGCAATGTACAAGTTTCGCCGGCTACAACTGTTGCAAATTTGGATATATCCAGTCTGAATGCGAGTGTAGCAGATACCATCCAGTATGCTGCCAGAAATAATGCAAGCGTATCTAAGGTCACAAACAATAATTATTCGGTAACATCCATGAACAGTTGGAATGAAGTTACTGTTTCTCCTGCAAGCGGAAGTGCTGCTACAGTAATCAGTATGATTTCGAACCTGACCGCTACCGGTGGAACGTCAGATCCCAATCAGGTTGAATATGGTGGATGGAGATTCGCAATAGATCCCACCGGTGCTTCCAATTATGTTGTAGCAACTGATCTGAGTAATCCTGCTGCAGGTGGTCAGATGATAAACCTTAATACTACTACCGGAGTATTCTCGTTTGTGAATGGACTGAATCAGAATAGCCACACAATTACCGATACCGGAATCAACTAACGATAAAACGTCAAAGATGATTTTCTCGAAAGCCCCGAAAGGGGCTTTCGAGTATCTAATGGGTTAAATATTGGAATACTAATATGAAATCGTTAAAAAAATATATATCCAATCCTATAACAATTGCTTTCATTTCCTCGCTGCTGGTGACTCTTCTCATAGCAGCGGGGGGAGTGCTGGACACAGTTGATCTCTGGGCACAGGATTCGTGGTTTCAGAGCGCCAAGGCTCTTGACGGTGAGATCATAGTCATCGGAATAGATGACAAATCTCTTGAGGATATCGGTCCCTACAATACCTGGGACAGAACCATTATGGCTCAGGCTCTTGAGAAGTTTGCCGAGAATCCTGATATGATGCCCGCGGTTATAGCAATAGATACTCTTTATACCGAAGAGTCTACTCCGGAGGCTGATGAGAGGCTTGCTAATGCCGCAGCTGCTTTGGGCAATGTTGTTACGGCTTCTTTTGCAAACATCGGTACCAAGGTTATTTCTGAAGACGGTAGTACGTATTATGACACTCAGGCAGTTCTGTCATACAGTGAGCCTTATGAAGCGCTCAAAGCTGTGACAACACAGGGGCATATCAATGCTATGTATGACGATGATGGAATTCTTCGTCATGCAATGCTTTTCGTAAAGCCTGACGGAGAGACCGTTTATTCCATGGCATATGAGACTGCCAGGATTTATGCGGAAGCAAACGGTTTTGAAGTAGAGACGCCTCCTGCCAGTTCCAGAGGAAATTATTATGTAACTTATTCTGCCGGACCCGGCGGATATTATGACGGGTATTCTTTTTCGGACCTGATAAACGGTGAGATAGATCCTTCGGATTATGCGGGAAGAGTTGTGTTCATCGGACCTTACGCCAAGGGACTTCAGGACGAATATTTCACTTCGATAGAACGTGCTAAGATGATGTACGGCGTTGAGTATCAGGCCAATGTTGTTCAGGCTATACTTGAGAGCAATTACAAGACTGAAGTAAGCAGACTTCCTCAGGCCATCATTCTTTTTATCGTCTGCTTTGTATTATTCCTTGTTTTCCAGAAGGTGAATATTAAGGTTTCCTCAGCTATTGCGGCAGCCGCCATCGTGCTGAGCGTTGTTATGTCTTATGTGCTGTACAGCGTTAAGATCGGCGGGGTGGGACATGTGCTTCATCCTCTGTGGCTTCCGGTGGGAATACTGGTTTTCTATGTAGCTTCCATTGTCATCCATTATGTAAAGTCGACTCTTGAAAAGATGCGTGTTACCAGGACTTTCGAGAGATATGTGGATCCCGAGATCGTAAAAGAAATCCTTAAAGAAGGTACAGAATCTCTTTCTCTTGGCGGTAAAACCTGCGATATCGCGGTTCTTTTCGTAGACGTAAGAGGGTTTACCACCATGTCCGAGAGGCTTTCTCCCGAGAAGGTTGTATTTATCCTGAACAGATATCTGACCATGGCAAGTGATTGTGTTGAGAAGAATCACGGAACCCTTGATAAATTCGTAGGTGATGCAATGATGGCTTTCTGGGGAGCACCTCTTCCTCAGGAAGATGCCATTATGAATGCGGTCAAAACCGCTATGGGTATCGTAGAAGGATGTGCGAGAGTTTCCGATGAGCTGAAAGCAGAGATTGGAGAAGAACTCAGAGTCGGTGTGGGCGTTAACTTCGGGCCTGCAGTCGTCGGTAATATGGGCGCGGAGAAGCACATGGATTACACAGCTATCGGCGATACTGTAAACACCGCTGCACGTCTTGAAGCAAATGCACCCGGAGGAAAAGTATATATCAGCCGCTCCGTTGCGGATGCTCTTGAGGGCAGAATTACTTATACATCCCTCGGAGATACCATTAAGCTTAAGGGTAAGGCGGAAGGATTCGAAGTACTTGAACTTAATTCGATAAAAGAGTAAAGTCTTCGGGTAACGAATTTTTTTAGTTTCGGTTTCAGAGGTTTATATGGTTACCAATGACGAAGGAATTGTACGTTTTAAACATACGATAATGGAAGAGGTTTGCCGCCTTGCATGGGATAATAATCTCAATGAGGATACCAAGGCAGATCTTGTTAATAAAATAATACCCGGCCCTAAGCCGCTTTTCAGATGCTGTATTTATAAGGAACGCGAGATAGTAAGGGAGAGGATCCGTCTTGCTTGCGGATTGGATACTTCCGATAATCAGGGCTCCAAGAATATAGTTCAGGTTATTCACGCCGCATGCGATGAGTGCCCCATTTCCGCATATTCCGTAACGGATAACTGCAGATTCTGCCTCGGAAAAGCATGTATCAATTCCTGTAAATTCAATGCAATCTCACCCGGTGATGTAAGAATGCATATCGATCCTGCCAAGTGCAAGGAATGCGGTATGTGTGCCAAAGCTTGTCCTTACGGAGCCATCGTGCACCTGGAGAGACCCTGTAAGAAGGTTTGCCCCGTTGGTGCAATCACTTATGATGAAAACGGAATTTGTAAGATAGACGAAGAAAAATGTATCAACTGCGGTCATTGTATCCACAGTTGTCCTTTTGGTGCCATCGGTTCCAAGACTTATCTGGTACCCATTATTCAGGATATTCTGGCAGGCAAGGAAGTTATCGCCATGGTTGCCCCCGCTATTGAGGGGCAGTTCGGTGCGGATATCGATATGGCTTCCATCAAAGCCACACTCCTTAAGCTTGGTTTTTCCGACATGATAGAAGTAGGCCTCGGAGGAGATATGACCGCGGCTTATGAATCTCATGAGTGGAGTGAGGCACGTAAAGAGGGCAGGAAGATGACGACTTCATGCTGTCCTGCTTTTATAAACATGCTCAGAAAGCATTTCCCCGATCAGTATCGTGACAATAAATCCACCACGGTATCTCCCATGTGTGCGATATCCAGATATCTCAAGCTCACACATCCCGGATGTACCACTGTATTTATCGGTCCCTGCATAGCCAAGAAAGCTGAGGCACAGGAGCCCAATATTCCCGATAATGCGGATTATGTTATCACCTTCGGTGAATTCAGAGCGCTCCTTCGTTCCAAAGATATCGAGCTTACCCATGTGGACGGAGAATATCAGATGGCTTCGTCATTCGGTAAGAAATTTGCATCGGGCGGCGGCGTTGCCGGTGCGGTTATAGAGTGTATGCAGGAAAGAGGAGAGGATACATCCGATATCAAGCTCCTTAAGGTTGCGGGCGGAGATGAGTGTAAAAAGGCTCTTCTTATGCTCAAAGCAGGCAGACTTGAAGAAGATTTCATAGAAGGCATGGTATGCCCCGGAGGCTGCGTAGGCGGACCTTCAAAGCATATGACCGAAGTTGAGATAACCAAGGCAAGGAATACGCTTCTTGCCAAGGCAGATGACAGGAAAATTCTGGATAACCTCAAGGATTACCCCATGGACAAGTTCTCCATGAACAGGCACGGCCATATGAATCCCGAGCTTTATGAGAAGGTTTTTCCCGGTAAATAATAAGTGGCATTATTCCTTAGGTTAAGGTATAATACTGCTTGTTCGCAGCCGTAGTATATCGGTAGTACGTCAGCTTCCCAAGCTGAAGAGGCGGGTTCGACTCCCGTCAGCTGCTTATAAGAAAAAACTGCTGAGTAACAGGCTCGGCAGTTTTTTTGTTTGTCCGGCTTTGTGATATAATAATTCAGATGTTTTTACAAAAGGGACCGGGTGTATGAAAAAAAGAAATGTGATTGACAATTTAATGCATTTTTTGGTTCATAACGGCTTTGTGTTCACTGTAGAAGTCATGTGTCTGGTACATGTGGCCCTGCTTATCATGATGCTGGCTTTGGACCTCACTCCTTTGGTCTATTTCAATACTCTGAGCGTAATAATATATATATTCTCTTTCCTGCTGTGTAAATTCGGTCACATCATGCCCGTATACATAAGCATCATCATGGAAGTTACGGCATATACGATCTATTCCACCTATTACATAGGACTTAAGTGCGGAACTTACTGTTTTCTTTTTTCCATCGTGCCGATAATCATATACTTCGGATGTTTCCTTTTTAAAGGATTAAAAAGGATATATATAGCCTTATTGCTTGCCTTGAATTTTGGTATATTTGTAACTCTGTATATATTATACGGTGATATAGCTCCGATATATGAACTGGAACCCGGTGCCAGATTGATGATAGTAGTATTTTCATCTTTTGTGATGGTATTCTCTACGATCTTCTATAATGTGATCTATATATATTCCAGCGAAGTCGAGAGGACGGGGCTTGAGAGCAAAAATAAGCAATTGTCCGAAGATGCCATGGAAGATGCTCTTACAGGATTGCTTAACAGGCGAGGTTTTATTCCTATAGTTGATTCTCTTATGAAACCTGAAGGCGGTAGTCATTTCTGCATAGCTTTTTGCGATATCGATAATTTCAAACGGATAAATGATACTTTCGGTCATGACGCGGGAGATGAGGTTTTAAGACATATATCCGGTCTGATCCGCAAAGAAATGCATGGTTGTAACATATGCAGATGGGGCGGAGAAGAGATGATAATCCTGATGAAGGATTATGATATGGCGGTCGCAAAGGGAAAGATGGAATATCTGCGCAAGAGTATTGAATCTACGCCTACGGTTTTCTTTAATCAGCGTATTCCTGCAACCATCACTATCGGAGTTGAAGAAAAATCAGACAAATATTCCAAGGGTGATGATATAATAAAGGTTGCTGACGAAAGAATGTATTACGGAAAACAGCACGGTAAGAATATTGTTGTATTTGAAGATGCAACGGATTAACAGGAGGATTTTGAAATGGCTAGTATGATGCAGTCCAGACGTGAAGAGAGGATGATCTATAATCCTGAGGACACATTACTTGATGACAGAACCTATAATATGGCCCTGGGCGGATCGGTCATGTACGGACTTGTTCTTAATGTTATTATCTGTCTTACACTTGGTAACCGCCTTACGGTTGCAATATATAAGAATCCCATGATCGCTCTTTATCTGATCATAGGATATGTGATCAGCGCCCTTATCGGTGTTCTGTTATCGTCAAAATCAAAAAGTCCCGTGATCAGCTTTATCGGATACAATCTTGTTTGTGTTCCTCTCGGACTTGTGCTTTCTCTCACCGTATCAGCGTATTTAAGAGCGGGCGCAGGAGATATTGTTTTACAGGCTATAGCTTATACAGCTGTTGCTACATTCTGCATGATAGTTTTATCCATCGCATTTCCCGATTTCTTCTCCGGACTTGGAAAGATCCTTTTCGGAAGCCTGATAGGACTTATTGTTGCGGGACTTATCTCTATGTTCTTATTCCCCGGTGCTTACACTCTTGTCACCTGGATCGGTGCTGCTATATTCGCACTCTATATCGGATATGATTACTGGAGAGCACAGCAGTTCCCTAAGACACTTGATAATGCCATCGATTGTTCTCTTGATATTTACCTCGATATCATCAATCTCTTCATCAGAATACTCAGAATTCTCGGAAGCAGAGGCGGTTCAAGAAGAAAATAATTAAGTGTATATATATGTGACAGATGGGGACGCTACCGTTTTGTCATCGGATTCTGATGACAAAACGGTAGCGTCCCCACTGTCACTTTATCGATATTACAATATCTCGTCTGAAATATTCAGTTTTCCCGAATCTATAAGGCTATAGATATCTTCGAAGGACATGGGCTTTCCGTAGAAATAACCCTGAAGTCTTCCACAGCCTTTTTCCGTCAGGAATCTGGCAGCTTCTTCCGATTCCACACCTTCAGTTAATGTCTTCATGCCAAGCGCATCTGCCAGATCCAAGATGGTTTCTATGATCTTACGGGCATTGCCTTTGATCTGTTCATTTTCGAAATTCTTGAGGAAGACCATATCTATCTTAAGCACGTCGAACTCGTAATCTTTTAATACATTCAGAGAAGAATATCCGGATCCGAAATCATCCAGCCATATGCTGTATCCTTTTTCGTGCAATGATTCCATGGCACTTTTCAAGGTTCCGGTCTCATCGGTAAGGGCACTTTCCGTTATCTCAACATGGAGATAATCTTTAGGTATGTTGTATTTTTCTACCAGTTTTTCAAGTTCGGAAACCGCATCCATCAGTTCGAAATCTAGTCTGGAGAAGTTCAGTGATACGGGGAATATCTTTTCTCCTCTATCAAGCTTTTCACGAAGGCTCCTGCATACTTTTTCATAGACACAAAGGTCCAGTTTGTTGATCTGACGGGATTCTTCCAGTATGGGGATGAATTTTCCCGGTGAAAGGAAACCGAACTTCGGATCGTTCCATCTTGCAAGAGCCTCACATCCGCAGAGCTTTTTGTCGTCTGACCATACAACAGGTTGGTAGTAGACCTGTATATAATCTTCGCGAATAGCCTTATCTATGTTGTTCAGGATATGCTGGCGGAGTTTGAATTCATCCTCCATTTTCCTGTCGTATTCGATGTAGTTTTTATCAGCATGATGACTTATTGAATGGGCGGCGTATCTTGCTCTGTCTATATCGCTTCGCGGATCGTCCGATCCTTCATCCGGACGATATCCTCCGACTTTGAGCTCAAGATATAACTCCTCGGTGGATTCTTTTTTGAGGAATTCACGCATCTTCTCTATAAGGCTTTCAAAACCTTCGATCTTAGTCAGGACCATGAAGTGGTCATCGGACATTCTTCCGCAGATACCGTCTTTGAATACTTCCTCGAATCCTTCAGCCAGCTTGATCAATAGTTCATTGCCTTGGGCATATCCCATGTGATCGTTATAAGTTTTGAAATTCGCTATATTGAAATACAGGTATATGAGGCTGTGGGGGTCAGTTGAATTAACAAGTACCTCAGCCTGCTCCGCAAAGTGTTTCGGATTGGAGATTCCGGTAAGGTCGTCAGTCATGGAAGCTTTTATAAGCTTGGCGGATTTACGAGCTTCGCTGTGTCTTTGATGATATATGCTCACCACCACTGCTATAAGTGAGATAAAGAAGGTGGCGTAGTTGATCATATCGGCTTCGAGAACACCTTTATGATTACCTTCAAGATCCACACCGTACACATCCAGATAATTGATATATGTTATACCAATCACGGACAGCATGATGATGGAGATGTATGGTCTCCATATGAGAAGACAAGCGGCATATAGTACCATGGTGAGGAAGCAGAGTATCATTCTGCCTTTTGAAAAGTCGCTTTCCGAAACTTTCCATCCGAAGTACATGCATACTCCGGTGAACATTATGGTAAGACAGGTGCTGATATACGGTGACCTGCTTATCTTGTTATTGGTATAGAGAACGGAGTATACGAGCATGAACACTCCGATGAGAAGAAGCAACCAGTAATTCTTGGAGTATTTGAAGAAGAGCTCTACGGTGGCATATTGCCCCGTGAGGACGTATTTTTTGATGAAGCGGATAATCATCCAGCTTTCCAGGACAATGATTATCAGGGCCATGAAAAATGTCGAACGGATATTGGCATCACGATGAAATGCCTTCTCATACGGAGACATTTTGTTAAACCCGAAGAATTCTTTTATACGGTACCAAAAACTTCTGCTTTCCATGGTTTTCCCCCTCGATCATATATGACCATCCACAGATTATTTGTTTTGATATTGTTCTATTCTGTTTTTTACATTGGCTTGCAGGTTTCTGTAGTAGAACATGTAGTCGTATACATGGAGCGAACCGTCCGGAAGAGAAGGTATAGGGTTATCGTAAAGCGAAGCATCTATATCGGTTACCTTGATAACCCCGCGGTCAGTATCTATATATCCGCCGCAGAAATGAGGTATCTCTTCAGTGATGTTTCCGTCTTTATCGGTAAAGCATGCCCCGAGATTTGATGCTGCGGATGCATGGCTTGAATCGGTTCTCCAGTTTAGAGGATTGATGCAGTAATGAGGTCTTCCTGCGGGGCAGATAAAGGAGTCGCCAACGCCTTCTGTTTCGCAGTCAAAACAAATGATCACACCGGTATCATCGGCACATGTTGCAGGTTTCATATGAGGATACTGAAGTACATCTTCTTCGTCAAAGGACCATCCTATGGAGTAGACCGCGATCAGTCTGTCATACAGTTCTTCATTGTCAAAATATTCTTTGACAAGTCTGAGGCACATGTCACCACCCTGGGAAAAGCCGGCCAGGATTATGGGCCTTCCATCGTTTTCATTTTCCAGATACCATCTGAATGCATTTGAAATATCTTCGTAAGCGAGTTCAAGATATTCTTCTCTGTCTATGGAATTGAGGTCGTAGACGCTCATTGCAGCCTGTCTGTAGTAGGGGGCGTACATCCGGCAGTCATCTTCATATATGCCGCGTTCCATGTTGAGAGCTGCGACGAATTTTGAGAGGGATTTCTTTTCACCGACGGACATGTTGTTTCTTTCGCCGGTATAAACAGTGGGTGCTATGAGAAAGAGATCGGCGGGTTTGTCTTCGCCTTCCGCAAAATAAGCCCAGCAATCACGCGAGGAATAATCCGGTACGCGTTCGATCCGGGCTCTGGATATCATGAGGCAGGCTGTGGCTACCGTCAGTATGAATACTGCCAGTATGATCACATCTGCGATGATCCTGTTGTTTTTCTTGTCACTGAACACTGAAAATGTTTCTCCCCCCAACAAGAAATAATTGTGATTTTATTATACTACACGCTTACTTTCGTACAATTGAATGCTTTTGATTACCTTATATGACAATAAACCGCAGTATGTTTAAATAAGCTATATGATGTGTTATAATTATTTGCTGTTCGGGTGTAAAAAACCCATGAGGATAAGGGAAAAGGATCGATCGAAATGAAGGGCCTGAGGAAGTTTTTTGCCATCTTTCTCATAATCACGGGAATGACCGTACTTTTAGCCGAAGGTGCGTATTACTATCTTGTTAATACACGCTTCGAATTTTTCGGGCACCCCTGCGATATTTACATGGAAAATCTTCTCTTTGAGGGAGGCGAGATAACCGATGTTGAGAGCCTTGAAAAGGGGCTTGCCAAATTCGGTAATCTTAGGAGCGTAAACTTAGGCTCATACAGACTTTATGTCGAGGATATCCCCACACTTCAGAGTCTTTATCCGAATGTAACTTTTACTTATGATACCTGGATCAATATAGAGGGCGAAGATTACCCGATCGATACCGAGAAAGTGAGTCTTACGGATCACGGTTATACCAATATCGAAACTCTTATCACAAAGCTCTCTTATCTGCCTTCACTCAAGGAAGTATCCTTCGGTGAAAATCATATAACTGCGGTCGACAAAACAAGGCTTAAGCAGTTGTTCCCCGCTGTTGATTTCATAGTTGTAGAGCTCTACGACATTTGCGGACAGATTTATCCTGCTGATGCTACAAGCATAGATTTGAAGCGTTCGCGTATCATTATCAGTAATCCTATGAAGGATGAACTGTTTGATAATCTCTCTCTTTTCCCGGACCTTGAGAATGTGGATCTCCACGGTCAGAACCTGTCATGGGAGGAGAGGGTTGATCTTGCTCACAGATATCCCAAGGTAAATTTCGGATGGGAAGTTGAGTATAAAGATGTTGTTTATGATTCATCGGAAACCATTGAAATAGATCTGTCCAGAAAATGGCTGTCGGAGAGTGATCTTGCAGTACTGAAGGAACTTACCGAGCAGATAAAAGGGCTTCAGAAGCTTATCGTATGTGATTGCGGTCTTGATAATGAAACTCTCGGAGAATTCAGAAAAGAAATTCCTACCGTTAATCTGGTATGGCGGATCCGTATGGGTAAGTGGAGCCTTAGGACCGATCAGGTCACTTTCTCTGTTCTTATCTATACATATAACTACGAAAGACTCAGAACCAAGGATATTCAGGTTCTTAAATACTGTACTGACTTAAGATGTCTCGATCTGGGACATCAGTCCATAGTCGATATTTCGGTAATAGGAGATTATCTGCCGGAACTCAGGCTTCTGATCATGGCAGACAATTGGATCAATGATCTTACTCCTCTTGCAAAGTGCAAACATCTTCATTATCTGGAGCTGTTTGTTAATAACCTTACGGATATTTCACCTCTTGCAAACCTTCATGAACTTGTTGATGTAAACATCAGCTACAACAGGCGTCTGTCGGATATAACACCGCTTCTTAATTCGCCCATGATGGAAAGGATATGGCTTGAGAGTACTTCCGTATCCTCAGAAGATTTTGACCTTCTGGAAGCAACCTATCCGAATGCCAAGGTTGTAAGAGTAGTAAGAGGACGACCTTCCGTGGATCAGGGTTGGCGAGACGGATCTGCCCGATATGCACAGATGATGGATATGTGGTTCAACAATTATTACGGCGACGAATTTTACAAATACGATTATCTGGCGATTGAGTTGGGGCTTCGTGATGATGAGTCTGAAGAGGCCCGAAACCACCCATTTTAAGGGCTTTTCAGTGGGTAAAAAAATTTTTTAAAATCTTTTCAAAATATGCTTGCATTTGTAATATCCCTATGATATTATTATCAAGCTGTTTGAAAAACGGGGTGTGGCTCAGCTTGGTTAGAGCGCCGTCTTAGGGAGGCGGAGGTCGCGAGTTCGAATCCCGCCACTCCGATAAAAAAGAACCTTCATCTGAACG
>JAEEGK010015174.1_pt1 | contig 17118 bp, 17 predicted proteins | sample 8958771 | NCBI WGS metagenome assembly JAEEGK01 (sample SAMN16246547, study PRJNA631951) | gut metagenome | biome: gut microbiome; feature: rumen; material: SC-attached | host: Bos | place: Iran: Karaj | collected 2018-10
TTTTTTTTCTTTTTCGATTTTTTCTTTTTCTTTTTTTAATCTATCTTCCTCTTCTTTTTTAATTCTTTCTTCCTCTATTTTCTTTAATTTATCTTCTTCTTCTTTTTTAATTCTCTCTTCCTCTATTTTCTTTAATCTATCTTCCTCTTCTTTTTTAATTCTCTCTTCCTCTATTTTCTTTAATCTATCTTCTTCCTCTTTTTTAATTCTCTCTTCTTCTTCTTTTTTTAATCTATCTTCTTCTTCCTTTTTAATTCTTTCTTCTTCTTCCTTCTTTAATCTATCTTCTTCCTCTTTTTTAATTCTTTCTTCTTCTTCTTTTTTTAGTCTATCTTCCTCTACTTTCTTTAATCTTTCTTCCTCTTCTTTTTTTAATCTATCTTCTTCTTCTTTTTTAATTCTTTCTTCCTCTTCTTTTTTTCTTTTCTCATTTTCTTCTCTTTCTATTCTTTCTTTTTCTTGATTTTCTTTCATTATTTTAATTTCATTTTCTAATTTAATTTTTTCTTCAAATTCTTTTTGTAATTTTTCTTTAAATTCATTTTCTTTTTTTTCTCTTTCTATTCTTTCAATTTTTTCTTTTTCAATTTTTTCTTTCATTTCTTTTTCAATTTTTTCTTTCATTTCTTTTTCAATTTTTTCTCTAATTTCTTTTTCAATTTTTTCTTTTTCTTCTTTTTCAATTTTTTCTCTAATTTCTTTAATAATTTTTTCTTTTTCTTCTTTTTCTTTTTCTTCTTTTTCTTTTATAATTCTATTTTTTTCTTCTAATTCTTTTAATAAATTTTCTTTTGTTATTAAATCTTCTTTTAAAAAATTATTATTATTATTATTTAAATTATTATTATTTAAAGAATTATTATTTATTGTAATAAAATCATTGAATTTAATTAAATCATTTTCTTCATTTAAAGAATTATTATTATTTGTTGTTGTATTATTGTTATTATTACTTATTGTGCTTAAATTATTAATTGTGTTTTTATTTAAATCTGTTGCAGTTGTTATTGTATATAAATTATTATTATTATTATTATTGTTTTTTATGTTTAAATTGTTAATATTATTATCATTGTCATTATTATTATTGTCATTATTATTATTATTATTTATATTATCATTATTTATATTATTATTGTTGTTGTTATTATTATTATTATTGTTGTTGTATATATTATTTGTTCTAAATGAAAAAACTGAATTTTTATTATTTTGAATATTATTTTTTTTGTTTCCGAAACTATCAAATGAATTTGAATTATTATTTAAATTTATATTATTATCATTGTCATTATTGTTATTATTATTAATATTATTATTATTATTATTATCAATAATTAGATTATTTTCGTCATAAATATTATTATTATTATAATTATTATTGTTATTAAATTCATTAGTTAATTTTGAATTATTATTTTTTACAATTTCGCTTGGTTTATCAAAACTAAAATTAATTTTATTATTGGTAATATTAACATTAATATTATTTTTTAAAATAGAATTTTGTTTAATAATATTATTTTGTTCTTTTAATTGCTTTAATAAATTCATTAATTCAATAGTAGGATCATCATCATTATTATTATTATTATTATAATTATTATTATAAAAAGAATTATTATTATTATTAGAATAATAATTTTGACTTTTATTTAAATTAATATTATTATTATTTTCTTCTGAAAAATAATTATTATAACTATTTTCAAAATGCGGTTTTGAATATGAATGATTTAATCTATTTCTTTTTAAATTTAAAGGTTGCAATTTTGGTGTATAAATATCGAAATTATTTAAAGATTTAAAATTATCAAAAATATTATAATTATTATTATCAGTATTGTAATTCATTTTATTTTTAATTAAAATTTAATATTAAAATATTATTTATAAAATATTTTTAATCTTAAAATTTTATTATAAAATAAAAAAAAATATTTATAAAAAATTATTTAAAAAAAAAATTAATTTAAAATACAATTTAATAAACACATGTCTTCATTTTCAATAAGAAGATTAAACAAAGAATTAGAATCATTCATAAAAGATCCATCACCAGAATACACAGCAAGTCCAATAAAAGATGATTTATATTGTTGGCACTTTACAATTCGAGGTCCATCCGATACCTCATTTGAAAATGGTATATATCACGGTGTAATAAAACTACCTTATTCATATCCAAACAAGCCACCAAACATAATGTTTTTAACACCTTCTGGAAGATTTGAAGTGAATAGTAATATTTGTTTATCTATTACAAAATTTCATACTGAAGAATGGCAATCAGCTTGGACTATTAGAAGTATGTTAGAGGCTATTATTGCTTTTATGCCTGTTCATGAAGATCATGATGCGATTGGTGCTATGGATACTAGTGAAGAAGCGAGAAAAAAATATGCGATTATGAGTAGAAATTTTGTTTGCGATGTTTGTGGTCCTATTGTTGATTTATTACCTGAGAAAAAAGAAAAAAATTTAAATGATGAGAAAAATAATGATGATATTAATATTAAAGAAGAAAATAATAATGATGAATTTAAATTTAAAAATTCAAAAAGTGAACAAATTAATTATACTGAAATTTTTAAAAAAATTCGACAGTCGCAATATTCGAAAATTAATGAAGAAAATAAAAAAAATGAAATTAATGATAATAATAATAATAATAATGAAGAAGAAGAAGAAAATGAAGAAGAATTTAATGAAAAAAATAATAAAATAAATAATTTAAATAATTTATTAAATATGAATAAAAAAGAAAAAATAAATCCTTTATTAGAAGAAGAATTAGAATTTTTTGAAATACAAAAATCAATAAAATTTCATGAAAATGAAAATAAAAATGAAATTGAAGATAATTTTATAAATAACAAAAAGAATAAAAATATAAATAAAAAAATATTAAAAAATTTAACAGACGAAAAAATCGAATTATTAAAAGTAAATAAACAACAATTAGAAAAATTTTTTAAAAAACAAATTAATTTTTTAAAATATTATTCAAAAAAAACATACGAAGAAACTCGTTCAAAAACCTTAAAAAATTTTAATATAATAATGACATGTATAATATTATTTATTTTCTTTTCATATTGGATAATAACAAAATTAAATATTAAAATTTCTAAATATTCGAAAATAAAATCTTCACTATAAAAAAATTAATTATAAATTAATATTATTTTAATATAATTATAAATATAAATTAATTAAATAATGTCTTTAGAAGGAATGATAGATGAAATAGAAACTAAATTAAAAACAAAGGGAATATTAAAAAATAAATGGGAATATATGGAAAATCCTAATGCGATTTATACGTTTAATAGTCAAAATGATACTAAAGTTTCTTTTGATACTAATTTAAATAAGAGTTTTTTAGATAAATTTTCTGATGATTTTAAATCACAATTTTCTGAATTTCAAAAAGAAATTAGAGATAATTTAAATTCTATGAATAATCAAATTGAACATATTAAAAAATCAAATTCTGATATTTATGATTTGAAAAGGAAAATTTATGAAGATTCAATGGAAATTAATAATTTAAAATTTCAAATTGAAAATTTAAAAAAAGAAAATTTTAATAAAAATGAAATTATTTTAAATAATTTGAAATTATTTGAAGAGCGATTAAATCAAATAGAAAAAAATAAAAAAAATGAAGAAAATTTTGATTATAATGATTTAAATAGTAAAATTGAACAAATTATTAATAATGAAAATAAAATGAATAATAGTATAAAAAATGAAATAAAAAATTATGAAAATTATAATATTAAATTAAAAGATTTAGAAAATAAATTATCTGCTTTAATGAATGAAAAAGATACTCAATTATTTAATATTTTTTTAGAATTTAAACAAAAAACTAATGAAAAATTTAATATTATTTTTGGTCAATTAGGTTTTAATGATGAAGAAATTAATTTAATTAATAAAAAAGCAGAAAAAAATTATGAAGAAAAAATTAATAAAATTGAAAAATTAAATAAAAAATTTAAATTAGAATTTGAAAATATTAATAATGAATTATCAAAATTAAAAAATGATGATAAAAATAAAATGAATTTTATTGAAAAATCACTTAATGAAAATAATGAAAAAATTTTTAATTTATGGAAAGAAAATTATAGTAAATTAATTAATGATGTTAATAATAGAGATTTAACAAATGAAAAAATTATAGAAAAAATTATTGAAAATATTCAAAATAATTTTAAAAAATTAAATGAAATTCAAAATGAAATTGATAATCATGAAACTAATTTTGAAATTATTCAAGAAAATTTTGATATTTTAAATCCTTTTATGAATTCTACTAATAAAAAAATTATTTTAATGCATGAAATTAATAATGATTTAACTAATAATTTCAATAATTTAAAAATAGAAATACAAAATGTTATTGATGATGATTCAAAATGGAAATCTGAATTTAGAGAAAATATTGAAAAAGCAATGAATGAAATTAATTTAAATAATGAAAATTTAATTAGACAAAGTCATGAATTTTTAATTAATCAAATAGAAAATAGAATTAGTAATAATAATCAATAAAAAAATTATTATTTTTTATTAAAAATTATAATTTTTTTTTTGTAAAAAAAAAATATTAATAATAATATTTATTTATAATGTTTTAAAGAAAAATAATTTCCTTTTTTAATAAAATTACTTAAATCATTTTTTTTAATATTATTTTTATAATTACTTAATCTATGACTTAATTGAATAATAAATTTATCTGTTTCTTTTTTATTTTCATATTTTGAATTTTTAAAATTAATTTTTTTATGTTTTTTATTTTTATTATCAATAATTCTTTTAAAAATTCCTGAATGAACTAAACTTCTATTTGTAGGTGAATTAATTCTAATAAATTCATCATAATTTTTATCTTTTGAAAATTTATAATAAGGTTTATTTTTACTATTAGAAATAATTTTATTATTTAAATTAATATAATTTCGAATTTTTGATAATTTAATTAAACTATTGTCTCTTTTTATAAAAGGACTTGAAATAAATAATTCCATATTATTTTTATTATTTCGAAAAGAATTTTTTATATCAATATTATATAAAAATTTATTTATATTGTAATTATTTGATAAAATATTTGATTGACTTTTTATTCTATTGTGATTATTTACTTTATAATTATAAGAATTTATTGTTTTATTATTTGTTATTGTTTCTGATGATTGTTGATGAAAAATATTACTATAACTTAAATTATTTTTTATTTTTGGATTATCATAAAACTATAATAAATTTTAATATATTTTTTAATTTCTTACTTTTGTTAATCTTTCTGTTAAAGACATTAAATTTAAATTAATTTAAATATTTAAAATTATTTTATTTTTATTTAAATAAAATTCTCTTTATTTAATAATTAAATTTAATCTAAATTCAATTTTATTTTTATCAATAATTTTTAAATATAAAATTAAAACAAAAATTTTATTATAAAAAAAAAACAAAAAAAATTAAAATTAAAGAATAAAAATCTTATTAAAATTTAAATTAAATATTTTTATAAAAAAACTCTAAAAAAAAATAATAATAATGGAAAAAAAAAAAAGATACGTTGAAAATACATACGACCAAAATAAAATAGACGAAAATGAAATAAAAGAAGAAATAAAAAATCAAATAAAAAAAATAAAATTAATTTTACAAAAAAATTATCCATGCACCGCAAACAAAAAAATAAATTCAACTGGAAAAGAAAAATTAAATTATTCATTTTACACAGGAACAGGAGGAAACATTTATTTATATTGGAGAGAATATTTATATACAAAATCAAAAGAAAGTTTAAATAATTTCATTAAATCATATGAAACTAATTATAATTTAGCTCAAAAAAATCCAATTAATGAATCAAATTCATTTTTTTTCGGCGAAAGTGGAATTTATTTAATGGGCTGCATTTTATCAAAAATAACAAACGATAATAATTTATTTGATAAAAATTACAATAAATTAATAAAATTAAAAGAAATTAGTGAAAATAGTGAATTAGAACTTTTGTATGGAACAGCAGGTTATTTATATTCATTATTAATGTTAAAAAAAGAAGATTTAATAAAAGAAAATTTTGATAAAATAATTTTCGATATTACAAATAAATTAATAAACGAAGGAATAAAACATATGAAATTAAATAATTGGAATGAATGTTTATTGTATCCTTTTCCATTAAGTCATAAAAAACAAAAATTTTATATGGGCGGCGCACATGGTTTAATTGGAGTTCTTTATTTAATTTTATGTTTTATTAAATATTATCCCAAAAAATTAACTCAAGATCAAATAAAATTAATAAAAATTAGTATTGATTATGTGGCAAAAACTCAAACTAAAAGTGGAAATTTTCCTTCGGATGTCAATGGATTAAAAGATGATATTTTAGTTCATTTTTGTCATGGCTGTGTTGGAGCTGTTCATTTATTTAATTTAGCTTATGAAATTTTTAATGAAGATAAATATAAAACAATATTAATAAATATTAATAATTGTTTATGGAAAAGAGGATTATTACTTAAAGGAAATGGAATTTGTCATGGAATTGCTGGAAATGCTTATTCACTTTATAAACTTTTTTTGGCTACGAATGATGAAAAATATAAAAAAGAAGCGTTTTGTTTTGCTAAAGCTACTTATGATAGTTATGTTCAAGATAAAGTTAAAATGTATGAAGACCCTCAAAGATATATGGTTGGTATTCCTGATACACCTTATAGTTTAATGGAAGGAATGGGAGGAACTTTATGTTTTTATTATGATTTGTTGAGTGGTAATATGTGTTTTCCTGGATATGAAATATTATAGAATTTATTAATGTATAAATATTTTGTTTAAAAAATTTAATTAAAATTCTAAATATTTTTAACATTAATTAAATTAATAAAAATCATTGAATTTTCCAAATTCCTAAATTATAAAACACAATCATTGAAAAATAATCTCTAAAAAAACTAATAACCGCTGTAATAATATTTAATTGTGATCCTTCAACATCTCTAAAATGCACAGGAACTTCTTTAATTTCAATGTTTTTTTTTCTTGCAATATAAAGCATATCCACATCAAAAGCCCATCTACTTATATGTAAATTATTAACAATTTTCTGCGCAGCATCAGCAGTGAAAAATTTAAACCCACATTGCGTATCTTTAATATCACCAACACCAATTAATTGATTAATAACAAAATGATTAATAATTCCCATAATATTTCTATACCATTTTCTATCAGAGATTTTTTCATTAATTTTTCTCGATCCAACTAAAAACATATTATTTTTTCCTTTAATCATTTGATATAAATCATTAATATCATTATGATCAAAAGCATCATCTGCATCCATCATTAAAATATTTTTCCCTCTCGCGTAAGAAATTCCAGTTTTTACTGCAAAACCTTTTCCAGCGTTTTTTTCATATGTTATTCCTACAATAGGAAATTCTTTATATTTTTTAATATTATTTTTAATAATTTCTAATGTTTCATCAGGCGAACCATCATTAACAATAATAATTTCAAATTTTATATTTAAAGTTTTTAAATAATTTAAAATGTTTTTTAATGTTTTTGGCAAACGATATTTTTCTTTATAAGCTGGAAAAACTATTGTTAAATCATAGATTGGATTATTATTAGTATTAAATAAAGGTAAATTATTGTAATTTACTTTTCCATCTTTGTTAAAAACTGTTGGTTTGAATTTATTTGATGTTGATTTTTCTATAAATTCTTGATAATTTGTGTAAATAAAAACGATGAAAAAAGAAATTGCGAGAATTAAAAATGTAAAAAATAAATTAAAAAATATTTTTAATTTCATTATTATTTTAAATTAATATTTTTAATTATGTCTTTATTATTAAATATTAATAAAAAAAATTTGTTTTGGTTTTTTGGAAATGGTTTGATTGTTCATGTTGCTGATGTTTTTTTATTTCAATCGGAGCAATTTTTAACCAAAAAAGAAAAAATGAAATTTTTGTTGAAATTGATTGCTACTAAAGATGGAATTAAAAAAATAATTTTTAATTCTTCTTTAGATGTTACTTATTTAAATTTATTGTTAAATAATTCAAAAAAATATTTTTTTAATGAAATTAATAATAATTTTATGTTTTTTTATGTTTATAATTTAATCAATTTTCCTTTGAATTTTATTAAAATGAAACATTTTATTAATGAAAAAATAAATAAATTAAATGAAAAAGAAAATATTATTTATTATAAAAATCGTAATGAAATTATAAAAAATTCTATTAAAAATAAAGAAATTTTTAATGGATTTTATTTTTCTTTTTTAAGCAATGGAATTAGTTTTTTTTTTGAAAGAAAATTAGAAAAATTATTAAAAAATAATAATAATAAAAAACATATTATTTATTTAATAAATACTTTATTAACTTTTCCTTTTGATAAAGCAAAATTACAAATGATTTGTGAAACAAGTCGAATTAAAAAAAAATATAAAAATAATTTAATTTGCATTAGCAATATTTTTAAAAATAATAATTCATTAAAAAAAATGTACAATGGATTATCAATAATATTATCTAAATATTTAATATCAAATAATTTTACTAATTATTTAAATAAAAAAATATAATTTTTTATTAAAAAAAAATTAATGACTGAAGAAGAAAATTCACTTAATTCAAATTCAAATTCAAATAAAATTCATATAAAAAACGAAGAGCAAGAAAAAGAAACTCATTTTGATACAATCGGAATTTATAATAAAATTTATTTAAAAAAATGGGTAAATAACAAATTAGAATTTGACCATTTTATTTACATTTGCGGGAAAATGTTTTCGCATACAACATTAGGAAAATATTCTTTTGAAGCATGTGATTTTTGGCTATTAGATTGTAATTTAGAAAATAAAAAATTATTTCATTCAGTAATGAATTCAGAAAATTGTTTTACTGAAAGTTTAAAATGGAATCCGAATTTTTTTCAAAAAATTCGCGGATGTTTAAATTCATCGAATTGGAATAAAAATACTTTTTATTTTAATATTACTGATAGAGAAGAATTTATTCAAAATGAAAAAATTATTAAAAAATATTTAGAATTGCATTTTATTGTTAATAAAAAAGACATTGTTTCTTTTAGATTATTATTAGAAGAATATGTGCAAAATGACCCAAAAAATTTTTTTATGGATCAAGTAATAAATTTAGAATTAAATGAACAAGAAATTTTAAGAAACAATCAAAAAAATTATTATAATAAAGAACAAGAAATTGAAAAAACAAAATTTGATATTGAAAATATTCAAAAAAATTACGAAAATAAAAAAAAAGAAATCACAGTAAAATTTTATTTATTAAACAAAGAAAAAACGACAAAAATTAAAAAATTATCAGAAGATTTTACAAACATAAAAAAACATAAAAAAAAATAAATTAAATATACAAATATTAATATAAATAAAATAACAAATTTATATTTTTAAAAATTTACCAATCTCTTTCTAAATCACCATTTAATTTTTTATAAACATATTCTTTTCCTTTTGCATGAAGAATAACTTCATTTAAAGTCACTTTCCATTTTGTTTTTACTCTATGAACTTTTTCATATTGACATAATAAATAATCTTTTGAATCTTTGTCTTCTTCTTCATCTGCTTCATCTTCTAATTCACTTAAAACTTCATCATTTTCTTTTTGTTCATTATTTTCTTCTTTTTCTTCAAATTTATGATTATTTTCATTGAAATATTTTAAATAAGGATCATTTAATTCTTCTTCAGTTTTTATTTCTTGATTTAAATTTTCTGAATTATTATTATTATTATTATTATTATTATTAATAGAAATGTTATCAAATTTTTTTAAAATATTTTGTTTATTATCTTCTAAATATTGCGAATTTAAAATGGGCGTGTTTAAACTTTTATTATTATTGTATTGTTGAAGATTTAAATTGAAATTATTATTATTGAGAATTAAATTTTGATTAGAAAGTTGTTCTGAATAAATATCTTTATTATTATTATTATTATTAACATCAAAATTTTTTTTATTATAAAATATTTTATCGTGATTGAATTTAAGCGAAGAATTATTTGGCTCTAAAATTCCTTCTTCGCAAAGTTTTTTTATCCATTCATTTTTAATGTCATCTAAAATTCCTTCTTCAATTTGTTCATTTTGAAATTCTTCTCTCATTTTTTCACAAACTTTGTTAATAATTCTATTATAAACACTTTCTGTGCTTATTTTACTGTGCGACATTATTAAATTAAATTAATTTAATTTCGACTTAAATACGAAAAATAATAGTTAAAATTAATTAATTAATATGAATAATTATGATAATAAAAAATCAATTTTAGGATTTAATTATGAATTTTCAATCGCGATTAATGAATGTAACAAACGATTAGAAAAATTACGAAATGAACAAAGAAATTTAATTTATTATAAAAATAGAATTAATTTAGTTCCAGATTATAGAAATTTTTTATGGCCTTTGAGAAAACCAATTTTTCCGAATCCAATGTTGTATGCATATCAATTTTTGCCTCCTCCAATTTATCAACCTTTAAAAACTCCAGTTATGACTCTTCCAATTAATAAACCAAATATTCAATATGGACAAAGAACTGCGCAACATAATTTAAATAAAGTTGACACTGTGAGAATGATGATTAAAGGAATTGAAAATATTAATGAAAATGATTAATAAGATATTTTTTTTTTTTTATATAAATTTTTTTTATATTAAAATTAATTTATTTTTTTTTATTATTATAATTTTAATGTTAAATTTAAAAAAATTATAATAATTAATTTTATTAATTAAATAAATATTTTTTTTTATTCTAATTTTCTTTTTTTATTTGGTTTGAATTCTTCTTCTTCATTGTTATTTTCATTTTCGCTTTCGATTTCTTCTTCTTCTTCTTCGTCATTTTCACTTTCTTCTTCTTCGTTTGCGTTATCTTCAACAACAAAAGAATTTTCTGCTTTTTCTTTTTCTTCTTCTTCTAATTCTTCTTTTTCATCTTCTTCTTCTTCAAAATCTTCGTATGATTTTCCATTTTTGTCAATCATATCTAAATAAACTAAAGTTGGAATCATTTCATATAATTTTTTTCTATAATCTTGAGTTTTTATGACTGGATTTTCAGACAAATCTAAAAATGATAAATCTCTTAATTTACTTAAAGGTTCTAAATCATTGAAATTTTCTATTTTGTTATTTGCGATTTTTATTTGATTTAATAATTGAAATTGACTGAGAATTTGAATGTCTTTTCCTTGTAAATGATTGTCACTTAGTTCGATTTCAATTAGATTTTGAAATAAAGGTAAAAATGTTAAATTTTTTAATAAACACATGTTTAATGATAATTTTGTGACATTAGTGAATTTTTCTAAATAATTTTTTATTTCTTCTGTAAATTCTTTTATTGGAATTGTGTCTAAAACTATGTCTTGAATGTCATTTATTTGAGATTCGTTGTATTTATTTTTTATTTTTTCAAATATTTCATTTGACATTTTTTTTTTTTTAGTTATTTTTTTTATATTTTTTAATATTTTTTTCTTTTTTAGCGCGAATTTTTTTAATATTAAAATAAATAAAATTATTTTTAATAATAAAATTTATATTAAAAAGCAAAATAAAAATATTAACAACAAAATTTTTATTCACAAGATTCATTTTCAATGTCTTTTTGAATGATTTTAAACATGATTTTTTTTTTTTTTTTTAATTCTTTCATAGTTTCAGAACTAATTTGTTCATTAAACTTATGAAGAATGTACAAAAAAGTTTCATTTTCACTTAATTTAATAAAAACCCAATACAATTCTTGTTTAATAAATGGTCCATTTTGTGGTGTAAATCCTAATTTCCATTTTTTTTTCTTTGGATTTTTCTCAATTGTTGTTATTTGAAATTCAATGAATTTTTCAGGCAAATTTTCAGCGAAAAATAATTGAATTTTAGTTCCAACTTTTTTTTTTTCACCAAAAATTTTAAAATCTTTTAAAATTCCTTGTTTCAATAAAAATTCATTTATGTTTATTATGCGATTCCAAACTTTTTCTCTACAAACTGGAATAATTTCTGATTCATATTCGTAAATATTATCAGTATTTTCTTGTAATAAAACATCAATATTATTAATAATTTCTTTGCATGTTTCTCTACAACCTGAAATTACTTTTTTTTGCATTTCAATTTGAATATTTTCCGGATGCTCAAGAATCACATCAAAAACAAGCAAAGTTGAATTTTCTTTATCAACTGTGTTTTTTACCAAATCGAAATTATATGTAAAATTTGTTGGTAATGATTTATTTTCAATGTTCCATGAAAATTTTACTGAATAATCTAATGTTGTAAACATTTTTAATGTATATTCGAATGTTATTGGAGTTGTATTGTTTGTAAAAATATAAGCTAATTGAGTATTTTTATTTATTTTTTCGATATTTTTTATTTCTGTTAATAATGAAACTATTCTATTCATATTTTCGTTAAAAACATAAGAAACTTCAAATTTTTTGGGAATTGAATTGCAATTTTTCATTTAAATTTATTAAAAAATTATTTAATTTTTAATAATAATTATAATAAATAGTTAAATTTTAATTATAAAAATCATTTTTTAATCTGAATTTTTCAGAGAATTTTTTTGGGTCAATTAAAGTAAAATGTTTATTAAATTCTATTAAAATTTGTCTATTTAAATTAGATTGAATTTTCGAATGTTTTAATTTTTGTTCTAAAAGAAATAAATTATATTTTTTATGTAAAAAATTAATAGAAAAATTATTTAAATCATTGAAATTAATTTCTTTTGGAATTGAATTTTTAATATAATTTTTTTTATTTAAAATTGGAAAGAAATTTTTATTATGATTATTTTTATATTTTTTTAATTGAAATTTAGAAATTCCATTTAAAAATAAATTTTTGCTTTTTTTATTTAATTCATTTTTTTTATTATTATTATTATTAAAAATTGAAGGTTGACTATTAATTTTATTTAAAATTTTATTATCTTTAAAATTAAAACTTTTATTTTCTTGACTAAAATTCGAAGAAAAATTCGTTTTAGAAAAAATACTTAAAGAAGAATTATTATTAATTTTTTTAGATAATTTTTTATAACTATTAAATTTCGTTAATTTATTATTATTATCATCAAAATTCCTCGAAATTTTACTTAATTTAATTTGTTTATTTTTATTATCAAAAAACACATTTTTCCTCGTATTTAATTTATAATAAAAATTTTCTTCAATATTATTCAAAACCAAATTTTTCATATATAAAAATAAAAAAAAAAAAAAAAAATAATTTTAATTAAAAAAATTTAATTAAAAATAAAATAAACTATTAATAAAAAATCATCCTTCTTGTCCAAATTCCTCAGTAAATTTAATTTGTTTATCTAAATCAGCATTACTAACAGTAGGTTTAATTTTCTGAATAGCAAGTAAAAAATCCTCATAACAAACATCAGGTTCCCTCAATTTTTCTTTTTCAGGCAACTCACTCATCTTCATTTTCATCGCTCCAGGTTCACTGGGACTACAAGGAACATAATTATAATCTCCACCTTCATTATAAACCTTCTTAAAATATTCCGCATTTTGACATCGTCTCAAAGGTTCATACTCCGCTTCTTGCGAAACATTCGCAATATCCGAGCCAGAATAACCATTAGTTTTATAAGCTAAATCTTCCAATTCTTCTTTCGTTAACGAATTCGGCGAATCTCGTAAATTCAACTCAAACATTGTCACTCTCGCTTCTTCTTCAGGCAAAGAAATGTAAATCTTCTTTTGAAACCTTCTTCGAACAGCTGGATCCAACCCCCAAGGAATATTAGTAGCCCCTAAAACCAAAATTCCTTCATCGTCATTACCTACTCCCTGCATTTGTATTAAAAACTCAGTTTTTAATCTTCGAGTTGCATCATTTTCATTTTCTGATCGAGCGGATAAAACACTGTCTATTTCATCCATAAATATTATTGCTGGTTTGTTCTTTCGAGCTAAATCAAATAAACCTTTTACTAATCGTTCGGATTCTCCCATGAATTTACTTACGATATTTGCCGCACTTACACTGAAAAACTTTCCTTTCATTTCTGTTGCTGCCGCTTTTGCTAAAAAGGACTTTCCTGTTCCGGGGGGACCATATAATAATATTCCCTTCCATGGCTTTCTTTTTCCCTGAAAAAATTGCGGAAATCGAATTGGAAGAATTACTGCCTCTTTTAATGCTTCTTTTGCTTTTTCTAATCCAGCCACATCTTCCCATTTTACGTTTGGTGTCTCTGTTACTAAACAATTTGAAAGTTGCTCTTGTAATTTTTTTGTTTCTTCGTCGGCTTTTTCTTCTTTTGTTTTTTCGGGCTTACCTTTTGCTTCTTTTAAAACTTTTGCTCTTTCGCAATATTCTTTTGCTTTTTTGAGATAAACGTCTTTGTTATAAGGCGATTCGTCGTATTTTATGAGTAATTGAAGTTTTTCGGCGGCTTTTGTGTAATATTCTTGAGCTTCGTCGTATTTTTCTAATTTGTCGAATTTTACTGCTTTTGCGGCTAAATCTTTTATGTCATTTCGAATGTTATTAAGATCCATATTATTTTTATTAATATTTATTTAATTATATTTTTGTTATTTATTTTTTTGAATATTTTTTATTTTTTTTTAATAGAATTTAATTAAAGAATAAAAATATTAATTTACAAATTATTTATAATTTTTATATAAAATTTTCATCTTCTAATAAAATGTAACCATCTTTTCTTTTGTTAAATTCTTTTTCTTTTGTTTTTTTATCTTTTTCATTTATAAATAAAAATAAATAAAGACTTGAAATTAAAATAATAATAATAATAAAACATATTTTTTGAATTGAATTATTATTATAATAATTAATTTTTTCATTATTAATTTTATTTTTTTTTATTATTTCATTATGTAAAATAATTAATTTTTCAATTGGAATATTTTCAGGTAAAATTATTTCATCATCATCATTTTCATTATTATCATTTTCATTATTATTATTATCATTTTTAATATTATTAATAATAATAAAATTAGATTTTCTATTTCCAAAAATCATAAAAAAAATTGTTATTAAAAGAAAAATTGCATAAATTTTATATTTTTTTTTAATAGTCATTTTTTTAATTAAAAATATAAATAAAAATTTAATAATGAAAAAAAACGAAAATGTTGATAATAATAATAATAATAATAATGAATATATGATAAATGTTTTATTAAAAGAAAATTATAATTTACGAAAAAAAATTAAAAATAATAATAATAATAATAATTTTGAGCTTTTATTTTCAATGATGGATGTTTTAAAACTTCAAAGAGAAAAAATTGTGAAATTTGAAAATGAAAATAAAAATTTACAAATAAAAAAAGAAAAATTATTAAATAAATTAAAAAATGAAGATTTTAAATATAAAACTAATAAATTTATTAATAAAAATCCTTCAAATTCTTCAATAAACACAATCAAATCAATGAAAAATTCTATTTCTTCGAAACAAAAGAAAAAATTTAATATTGAAACAAAAAAAGAAGAAAATGTAAAAATGTTTAAAATCGGCGACGAAATTAAAAAAAACACAAAAATTAAATTACTTACAAATAATAATAAAATTAATAATAATAATGAAAATGATTTAAATAATAAAAATAATAAAAATATAAATAAAAGTTCTTCAAAAAATAATTTTAATATTGATAATAAAAAAACTAATAAAAATAATAAAAATTATGATAATAAAAAATTATTAAATAGTTTAAATTCCCTTAATTCATTACAATATAATTATGATAATTTAATGTCATTAGGTCTCAGAGGAAACAAAAATTATAAATAAAAAAATTATAAATAATTTTAATTAATAATAATTTAAAAATATTTTTAAATTTTTAATTAAAAATAAATTTCATTTTAATAATATTATTAAAAAAAAAAATATTATTAAAAAATAATATAAATAAAATCATAAAAAAAATATAAACAAAATGAATGGATTTCCAGGTGGAATGCCAAATTTTGACCCTTCAAAAATGGACCCAGCTCAATTAAAAATGATGTTGAATATGTTCAGTGGAATGAGTGATGAACAAATAAAAAACCAAATGAAAATGTTTGGAATTGACATGGATCCTTCAATAATTCGTTCATTTATAGACAAAATGAAAAACGCAAGTGAAGAAGATTTAAATAAATTAAAAGAACAATACGCAAAAGGTAACATTAATATGAATTCATTTAATGTTTCAGTTTTAAGTAAATTCGAAGATAATTTAAAAGAAGCAAAAAAATTATTAGAAGAAAACAAATTCGAAGAATCAATTGAATTATGTAATAAATCAATAGAAAATATAAAAAATGAAAAAATCGAAGAAAAAGACAAAGAAGAACAAAAAAAATTAATTGAAAAATTTTATGATGAATTAACATTAGCTCGATACACATCACAAAATTATGATGAAACGATTAAAGAATGTCAAAAAGCAATTGATGATTCTTATGCTTTATTTTCTGTTTATAATAGAATGGGAATTTGTTATTTTAAAAAAGGTAGACATGTAAAAGCAAGAGATGCGTTTTTAAAAGCAAAAGAAAAATTCCCGAATGAAGAAGATAAAATCGCGGAAAAATATTTAAAAATGGCTCTTGAAGAAATTGAAAATTATTAAATTTATTATTATTAAATTAAATTATTATTTTAATTAAATTAATTAAAAATTTTTTTATAAGGAAAAATTTTTTTTTTTATTATAAAAAAAATAATGAAATCAAATAAAAATTTAAATAATAAAAATTTAATAAAAAATCCTTTTAAAATTAAAATAAATATGAATAAAATACAAAAATTAAAAGAAAATTTATTTTCAAATTTAAATAATAAAAAATCAATTTTTGCTCAAAGATTTTTAACTAAAATTACACCTGAAGAAAATAATAAAATTTTAACAAAAGAAAAAAAAAATTTTTCATTTAATAAAAAAATAAAAAAAAATTTTTCATTTTCAAAAAATAAAAAAATTGTTCCTGAAA
>JAEEGK010015175.1_pt1 | contig 17118 bp, 13 predicted proteins | sample 8958771 | NCBI WGS metagenome assembly JAEEGK01 (sample SAMN16246547, study PRJNA631951) | gut metagenome | biome: gut microbiome; feature: rumen; material: SC-attached | host: Bos | place: Iran: Karaj | collected 2018-10
AAATCCCCATCGGTGCGCTAATCGAAGGGTGAGTATCAGAAAATTCCACAGAAAGATGGTCGATTCATCTAATGGTTAGGATACAAGATTCTCAATCTTGGCATAGGGGTTCGATTCCCCTATCGACTACAAAAAAATTAAAGGAACCTCGAAAGGTTCCTTTTTTGTTTGTATCTGGTCCTCGCTGCCCTTAGGGTATCAGCAGCGAGGAATCTCCATAACTCAGGAATCTGAAGTCGTTGGCCAGGGCATAGTCATAGATACGATGCCAGTCGCCTTTCACAAAGGCGCTCACCAACAGCAGCAAGGTGGACTGTGGCTGGTGGAAGTTGGTCACCAGCATCTTCACAATATGGTACTCATAGCCTGGGGCAATGATAATCTGGGTAGAGCTATGCAACACGTCCAGACCATGGGCGTCCATCCAGTCACCCAGCGCAGTCAGCGCCTCCACGGTGCTCACAGCGGTCGTGGAGTCATAAGGCTCCCATTGGTTCACATGGAGGTCATTCTCCGAGGCGTCAGGGTTCTGCATCACCTTCAGGCCCATATAGTACAGACTCTCCAGCGTGCGCACGCTCGTTGTGCCCACTGCGATGGCACATCCCTCATGGGCCAACAGCTTACGGATGGTGTCACGACGCACGGAGATATACTCAGTATGCATCTCGTGACCCTCAATCTCTTCACTCTTCACGGGCTTGAAGGTACCAGCACCTACATGCAGTGTCAGCTCCTCACGCTCCACACCATGGGCGTCGAGTGCTGCCAACACGTCGGGGGTGAAATGCAAACCTGCTGTGGGTGCAGCCACACTGCCCTTGATCTTGGAATACACTGTCTGATAGGTGGTCTTATCGCTCTCCTGGGTCTCACGGTTCAGATAGGGCGGTATGGGTAGCTCACCCATGGCATCGATGATCTCAGCAAACGACACCCCACCCGTCCATTCAAAGTCGATCCGATGCGAGGTGCCATGAACAGGACCGCGGGTGGCACGCACCTCTATCTGCTCACCTTTCACCTCGATGGTACGACACAGGGTGCCGTCCTTCCATTTCTTCAGGTTACCCACCAGACAATACCAGGCACAACGTTCAGAGGTCTGGAACATCAGCTCATAGTCTGAAGGAGCAGCAGGCTCCAGCAGGAACACCTCAATCAGGGCACCGGTCTCCTTACGGAAATGCATACGTGCCTGGATCACCTTGGTATTGTTGAACACCATCAGCGCCCCTTTGGGCAGGTACTCAGGCAGGTTGTAGAACACGTCCTGACTCACCTCACCATGACGGTAGACCAACAGTTTGGAGTGGTCGCGCTGGGCGATAGGAAACTTAGCGATACGTTCATCTGGCAGCGGATAGTTATAATCGCTGATACGGATATGTCTTGGATTAGAATTCATAAGATACAAGCTTTAATAAATACGAATGTTAATGTAAACACAAAAATAGCGACAGGCCAGTTACAATCCTGTCTGCGGTAGCACGTCGTGGTGTACTGCGACGGGTTCATATTGCGGGGCATATACATCCCTCGTGTCAGTCGACGATAAAGGAAATACACGCCTGTGCCCACACAGAAACCCCATAACACGCCCACGAGGATGTCGCCAGGGAAATGGACACCCAGATACATTCGGGTCCAGCAGTTGATGAGCGACCATGTCACCAGGGTGACAGACAAGCGTCGACTGCGGGCCAGCCAACAGAAGAAGGTGGCGATACACATGGTATTAGAGGCATGGGCAGAGAAGAAACCGTAGCGCCCGCCACGATAGCCATCCACGATATCTACCAGCATCCCGATCTGAGGGTCGTGGGTAGGACGCCAACGCGCCACCATGGGCTTCACGATACCGTCATCCACGGCACCGGCCAACAGGTAGCACATTGCCACACCTCCCAGCACCAGCAGCAGTCTGCGGAAGTTATCATTGTTCTTCAGCACCATATAGAAGAGGGCCAGATAGAGGGGTATCCAGGTGGCTGCATGCGTGAGCGTCACCACCACCCTGTCCAGATACAACGAGTCACTGCCGTTGACAGCCAGCAACAGCTGGCGATCCAAATCTTCCAATACCTCTATCATATCATCTCGATCTTCTTACACTCCAGCCAGCCGCGCTTGCCATCAGCCAACCGCACCTCACGCCAGTTCTGCATCGAGTTGTCGGTCACCACCACATAGGTGCCCTCATGCAGCACAAAGAGGTCGGTACCATTAGCGGCGGGCGAACCCTTCACGGTCACCGATGGGGCAATGACGACAGCCCCCTGACGGTGGATGAGCTGCTGACGCTGCTGCCAGGCAAAGAGATTACTGCCTATGAACACCAGCATCAGGGCGATACTGCCAAAGAAGCCTACCTTCTGCATCCATACACGGGCAGAGAAGAGATACACTAGGAAGAGGATGATGACCAGTGCCAGCGACACCAGGGCCATCCTGCCCCACCCGTCCACACTCATCAGGTTCACCAGCGAACGATACCAGGTCACGAAGAACATCTCCGACTCCGGCACCACCTTGTCGATGGTCTTCGAACGGGCGATCTGCAGGTTGAAACGGATATCATTGTCGCCAGGCGAGAGCAACAGGGCGCGCTCGTAGTTGATGACGGCACGGGTGATATTCTCAGTGCGGTAGTAGGCATTACCCAGATTATAGTACACCTCGGCCGAAGCACCCTGCTTGAGCAGGGCCTCATAGCCTTTGATGGCAGCCTGGTAGTTACCATTGGCATAGGCAGAGTCAGCCTCTGCTTTGGTAGCTGCCTGTGTGGCTAGTGGTGCCAACAGCAACAGCAGCACCAAGGTGCCCATCTTCTTGCCGCCTTTCTTCATCACCTCTTCAATCTGCTCGATGGCGGCCATGGCTTTATCATATACCTTGTTCATATTTCCTTTGGGATCACCGGGGGCGTAACGCTCAAACTCACACTCATCGATAGCACCGATAAACTGGTCGATGATCGACTGTTGCACACCACGCTCAGCCAACTTCTGACTGATGTTATCATGTGAGAGCTGTGCCACAGGTATGCTGAGTTTGTCACCCACATAGCCCCACAGGGCACGCAGCACCTCGTCATAGAATGCATTGGCTTTGTTGTCGTTCATCAGGCGGGCGGCCAGCTTCAAGCGCTTCGTGGCCACCTTGTTGGCTTTCTTACCACGCATCTTGGTCACATTGGCATTATCGATGGCACGCTGACGGAAGAGTACAAACAGGGTGACAAACACCACTATGAGCACGATGATGACCACCCAGTAGGCTGTTGAGCCAAAGAAGAAGTCATCCCGCTGGTGCAGCTTCACGTCACCGGTCTTGATATAGCGGATATCCTTGTTCAACTCCTCCAGATCCTCCTGACCAGAGAAATCATTCACCGTAGCCGCATCCGAGCCTTTCGCTACCTGGAGCTGGAATGCCTCACTCTTCACCGTCTCGTAACGCTTGGTGGTGGTATCGAAATAGGTGAACGACACGGCAGGAAGCTCATAGGTACCCTGGTGACGGGGCACAATGAGGAAGTCGTAGATCTTGGAACCCTCAAGGCCCGAGGTGGTCAGCTTGGTCTGGTCGGTCACCTTCGGATCATAGGTGTCAAAATCCTTGGGCAGGTTGAGCACAGGCTGCTTGATGAGTTTCAGGTTACCTGTACCACTCACGATAACGCGCAGCTTGATGGGGTCGTTGGCCTTCGTCTCCGTCTTGTCAAGCTGAGCAGAGATATTGAAATGGCCCACGCCACCCGAGAAACCGGCAGGACGCTGAGGTAAGGCATCCACCTGGATGTCGATGCCCGGTGCCGCAATCTTCTTCTTCACCTCCACATAGCCTGAGCCGCCATTGAAGAACGCCTCGAAGGGATCCACATTACGGTTCTGCTGAATCACGATACCCTCGAAGGTGATGCCAGGAATCTGCAGCTTACCGGTGGTCTGTGGGAACATCACATACTGACTCCAGGTACAGGTACGATAGGGTCTGCCGTTAACCGTCTCGATAGAGAACGACTTCTGGTTGGGCAGTGGCACCTCCTGGGTATAGAAGCTCTTCAGGTCGGGCATGTCGCCACGCAGCTGTGACAGCTGTACCAGCGTATATACCTTATAGGTAAGCAGGATAGGCTCCTGTTCAAACACCCGTTTCTTATTGGCGCTCACCTTGATAAAGAGGTCGCTGCCAGAGATATGGCTGCCCATTTCACGCACCTCTTCGCCTTCATCACGGTGCTGACGGCTGCTACCGCCTGATGCGGAGCCCGACACCTTGATGGTCAGCGCCCTGGAGGCAATCTTCTTACCCTCTACCACCACATGGGCAGCAGGGATGGTGAACGTACCGCCTTTGGTGGCAGCCACAATATAGGTATAGGTGATCGATGAGGTCGACGAGGTGTGACCATTGATCATCTGATAGCTCGACTGCATAGAACGGTTAGGCCCGATGAGCACTTCCAGCTCAGGCGGGATGTTACCCGCACGGAAGTCCTGCACGTTCTGTGTGTTCACGGTATACGACAATCGGAACTGTTCACCCACAGCCACATGCGAAGGCGCAGAGGCGGTGAGTGTTTGTGCCACAGCGATGGCTGTGGTCAGTACCATGGCTATAAAGAGTACAAATCGTTTCATTACCAATTCTTTAATACATTACGACGCTGGGGATTCTGCTGCTGTTTCTTCATCTTGTCCTGCGTCATCTTCTCATTCTGGATAGCAGCATTCAACAGTTGCTCGGCATTGTCCTTACTCATCTGAGGCTTCTGCTGTTGCTGCTTCTCTTTCTGTTTATCTTTGTTCTGTTCTTGTTTATCTTGTTTCTGATCGTCTTTCTTCTGATCATTCTTGTTCTGATTCTGCTGGTTCTGGTCCTGCTTCTTCTTCTGACGCTGGCAGAGCACCAGGTTATAGCGGGTCTCATCATCCTGAGGATTCTGTCGCAGGGCTTGCTTATAGGCGTCGATAGCCTCACCAAACATCTTATGGGTCTGACAGATCACACCCATATTATGGTAGGCAGCAGCCTTACGCAGCGGACTGGTCTCCAACTGCGCTGCCTGCTGGAACTGCTGCACAGCGGCAGAGTCTTTCTTCTGCGCCATCAGGGCATTACCCAGATTATACTGGGCCTGCGCGTTCTTGGGGTTCTTCTCGATGGCCTTGCGATACGACACCTCAGCCTTGTCATACTGTCCCAAGCGGAACTGTTTGTTACCCTCGCGGATCAGCTGACGGTCGCTCTGGGCAGAGGCAGAGAGTGCCACCACGCACAACAGCATGGTTGCTGCCTTCTTCTTCGAACCGAAGAGCGATAAGCGTTTCAGCAGTGGGTTACGACGGTCAAAGATACAGATCTCGAGGATCAGCAGCAACAGAGCGAGGATAGCTACCGCCTGGAACTGCTCGTCGAAGTCGCTGTACACTGTGGTAGAGGTCTCCTTCTTGGCCAACTTATCCAACTCGTTGTCCAACTGGTTCTGGGCAGCACTGTTGTTCTCCACATGGATATAGGCACCGCCACCGGCCTGTGCCACCTGCTTACACATCTCCTCGTTCAGTGCCGACATCACGGTGTTACCGGTATTGTCCTTCATATAGTCACCGGTTCCAGGAATGGGTATAGGAGCCCCTTTGGTCGAACCTACACCCAGCACATACACCCGCATGCCAGCCTCCTTGGCGGCCTTGGCAGCTTCGAGTGCCCCACCCTCATGATCCTCACCATCGGTAATCACAATGATTGCCTTGCCGATTCCCTTCTCCTGGGTAAAGCTATGGGTAGCCATATCGATGGCACGGGCGATATCGGTGCCCTGGGTTGCTATCATCGATGGGTCGATACTCGAGAGGAACATCTTGGCTGAGACATAGTCGCTGGTGATAGGCAGCTGTACAAAGGCATCGCCGGCAAAGACGATGAGTCCAATCTTATCATTGGTGAAGTGGTCCACCAGGTTCTCTACCATCATCTTACTACGGTCCAAACGGCTGGGCACGATATCTTCAGCATACATCGAGTTACTGATATCCATCGCGATGATGGTCTCGATACCCACGCGCTGCTCGTTACTGATACGGGTACCGAACTGTGGACGGGCCAGCATCACGATCAGCAGTGCCAGGGCACCCTGCAGCATCCAGAACTTCACCGCCGGACGGAATCGCGACACATCCGGCATCAGCGCACGCAACAGCATGGGGTCACCAAACCGGCGCAGCCGTTTCTTCTGGTCGCGATAGGTCAGAAAGCGGATGATAGCCAGTACAGGTATCACCGCTAAGAAATATAGATAGGTAGGGTCTGCAAATCTAAACATAATTATGGTATTCTCCTAAATATAGTTACACGCAGCAGGATCTCAAGCAGGAGTGCCAGCACAGCCACCAGTGCAAAAGGCTGGTAGGCCTCGTAGCGCTTGCTGAATGTCTTGACATTGAGTTTCGACTTTTCCAGCTGGTCTATTTCGTTATAGATGTTACGTAGTTCCTTGGTATTGGTGGCACGGTAGAAGTCGCCTTCGGTCACGCTGGCAATCTCGCTCAGCGACTTGTTGTCGATCTCCACCGGTATGTTCACATACTGCACACCGCCAGCCACGGGCATCGGATAAGGGGCAATCTTATTGGTACCCACACCGATGGTATACACGCGGATGCCCAGACTCTTGGCAATCTCTGCTGCCGTCGAAGGTGAGATGTCGCCACGGTTGTTACTACCGTCGGTCAACAGGATCACCACCTTGCTCTTGGCCTTGGAGTCCTTCAGACGACTCACGGCATTGGCCAGACCCATACCGATGGCGGTACCATCCTCAATGAGTCCGCGGGCAGCGATATCCGTACGCACATTCTGCAACAGGTTCAACAGCGAGGCGTGATCGGTCGTCATAGGACACTGGGTAAACGACTCACCGGCAAAGATCACCAGTCCGATGTTGTCGTTAGGACGACCAATCACAAACTCTGCAGCCACCTGTTTGGCAGCCTCGATACGGTTAGGGCGCAGGTCCTCAGCCAACATACTGGTCGACACGTCCATCGCCAGCATGATGTCGATACCCTCCACGGTCTTGCTGTCCCATGAGTTCTGTGTCTGCGGACGGGCCAGCACGATCACGATCATCACAAATACCAGCATACGGAGCAACATCGACAGGGGCATGAGTGTCACCTTCCAGCTGCGTGGCGCATAACGGAAGGCAAAGGTATCGCTCATACGCAGCGTGGGCTCCGTTTTCTTTCTGTACATCACATACCATATCAGATACGGTATGATGAGCAGAAGCAACAGCAGATATTCTTTATTGGCAAATTCCATTTGTTCTTTTTTAATTCAATAACTGATAAAGCGTGTAGGCCACATAGCCAAACAGGCCTGCGCAAGCGGCAGCAAGCAGCGTGATGACGCTCTTGAGCAGTCGTCGCGACTTCTGTGTACGCTGGTCCTCTTCGGAGAGTTGTGGTTTCACGGTTTCTTCTACAGGCTGGTTCTCCAGCTTGGTCTGATTGATGAAGTCGATGGCGCTCACCAGGTTCTTGTCATTCTCGTTGATGAGGGTCGAATACTTGGCAAACTTCACCAGGTCGGCCGTCATAAACAGCTCGCGCAACTCGTCGAGGGCGTTCTGGTCCTGCGAGGCGGTCAGCCGTTCGATGATCTCACTGCTGGTCATCTCCATCGCATTGAAATGATAGCGCTCCTCAATATACTTACGCAGCGTGTCGGTCAGCTTGGTGTAGTACTCCTTCGAGTTCTCCGAAGCCACCATCTTGTCGGCCTTGATCTGCTCAATCTCCTGCATGGCCTTCTGGTGAGGCAGCAGGCGCTTCACGATACGGATATGGGTGATGATCGGTTTGTTGTCGCGCAAACGCAGATACAGGTAATAGCAGAGTGCCATCAGCACGAGCATCAGCACGCTGAGCCAGAAAGGCACGCTCCACTCGCTCCACTGGAACGGGTTGTCCTGCACATCTTTCGGACCAAAGAACTGGTCCACCTTGGTGGTGTCCACATCGATGGTCAGCACCTTCAGGGCCAGACTCTTGCTCTGGTATTTCTTGCCATCCACCTTCACCGTCATGGGAGGCAGATAGTACAGGGTATCGTCAAACGAGGTCAACGTGTAAACCATCGTACGGGCCTCGAAGCCGTCACCCAGGTCTTGCTTCTGTTCTTCGCATTTCAGCACTTCCACACCTGGTGTGAGCATCTGTGAGTACTGGAACTGCGGAAACTCCACCTTCTGACTGGGCTGCACGTTGGCAGTGAGTCTCAGGTGTGTCTGCTGTCCCACAAAGATCTGAATCGAGTCGATCTCTGTTTGAATAGATACTTGTGCCGATGTGAGCAAAGTACTGGTAACAAGCGATATAAGAAGAAATAGTTTTTTCATTAATTACGCTTTTTAAATAGCAACAGCAATGCCTTCACAAAGTCCTCATGGGTGCCTATGCTCACATTGTCCACATTGCTCTTATTAAAGGTTTCCTGCAACTGTGCCTGCTTGGTCATCCAGTACTTATGGTAGGCCTGGCGCAGTTTCTGGGAACTGGTATCCACATACTGTTCGTAACCGGTCTCAGCATCCACCACCTTCATCAGTCCCACGTCGGGCAACTCCTTGGCGCGCTGGTCATACACCTGTATCGCTACCACATCATGCTTACGGTTGGCAATCTGCAGCGAGTGCTGAAAATCCTGTCGCACATAGAAGTCGCTCAGGATGAAAGCGGTGGTACGACGCTTCTGCACACTCGAGAGGAACTCGATGGCCTGCTTCACGTCCGTACGCGTCGATTCCGGTTTGAAGTCGAGCATCTCACGGATGATATACAGGATATGCTTACGTCCTTTCTTGGGCGGGATATATTTCTCGATCTTATCCGAGAAGAACACCACGCCGATCTTATCATTGTTCTGAATAGCGCTGAAGGCGAGTGTGGCGGCAATCTCTGTCACCATGTCGCGCTTCATCTGCTTCTGGGTACCGAAATCCAGCGAGCCGCTCACATCAATCAGCAGCATCACCGTCATCTCGCGCTCCTCTTCAAACACTTTGATATAAGGACGATGGAAACGAGCAGTCACATTCCAGTCGATATCTCGCACATCATCACCGAACTGATACTCACGCACCTCGCTGAACGCCATACCCCTACCCTTGAAGGCAGAGTGGTACTGTCCTGCAAAGATGTTAGAGCTCAGACCACGGGTCTTGATCTCGATCTTCCTGACTTTCTTGATGATCTCCGAGGTTTCCATCAGGGCACTTCAACCTTATTGATGATCTTTGAAACAATCTCCTCGCTGGTGATGTTGCTGGCCTCTGCCTCGTAGGTCAGACCGATACGATGGCGCAGCACATCATGAGCCACAGCACGCACGTCCTCGGGCACCACATAGCCACGACGCTTGATGAACGCATAGGCACGGGCGGCCTTGGCGAGGTTGATGCTGGCACGTGGCGAACCACCAAACGAGATCATATCCTTCAGGTCCTTCAAACCATAACGCTCTGGGTAACGGGTGGCAAACACGATGTCAGCGATATACTGTTCAATCTTCTCGTCGATATACACCTCACGAACCACGCTGCGGGCTTTCAGTATCTCCTCAGCGGTGGTGACAGGTGTCACCGTAGGCATCTCACCAGAGATATTCTCACGGATAATCTTCTTCTCTTCCTCCAGTGTGGGATAGTCGATGACCACTTTCAACATGAAACGGTCCACCTGGGCCTCAGGCAGTGGGTAGGTACCCTCCTGCTCCACTGGGTTCTGGGTAGCCATCACCAGGAAGGGGTTGGGCAGGTTGAAGGTCTCGCTGCCAATGGTCACCTGCTTCTCCTGCATGGCTTCCAGCAGGGCACTCTGCACCTTGGCTGGCGCACGGTTGATCTCATCGGCCAACACGAAGTTAGCGAATACTGGACCCTTCTTAACCTGGAACTTCTCATCCTTCTGTGAGTAGATCATGGTACCGATCACGTCAGCAGGGAGCAAGTCGGGGGTGAACTGGATACGACTGTAGTCTGAGTCAATCAGCTGTGAGAGGGTCTTAATTGCCAGGGTCTTAGCCAGACCAGGCACACCTTCCAGCAAGATATGTCCATCACTCAACAAACCTATCAGCAGTGAGTCAACCAGATGTTTCTGACCCACGATCACGCGGTCCATTCCACTCACAAGATTTGTTACAAATGCACTTTGTTGTTCTATCCGCATATTCAACTCGCGGATGTCAATCGCTTCTGCCATAATATTTATATCTTTAATTGTTTTCAAATTCTGACTGCAAAAATACTTTTTTTATAAGACTTTGCCACTATATATCTGTCTAAATAATATTAAAAAAGTTTCCCAAAACCTAAGTTTTAAGAAACTTTTTCATTATTTGCTGATTTAGTTGGCTGTTGCAGCCTTCTTTTTCTTCTTCAACTCCAGTTTTGGAATTTTGATCTCCTGCCCTACTTTGAGTGGCGTCGAGGCCTTCATGTTGTTGAACACTTCAATATAGCACTCCATGTCAGGTCCCAGTATACGGCGTGAAATCTTTACAATATTATCGCCTTCCTTCACCTTCACCACCTTGTCGGTACCCACGATACGATAAGCGCCGTAACGCACACGCTGGTCCATCTGGCTCCACTTATCCAGATTGGCCCCTGCCTTGGGCTCCTCGGCTTTCTTGGCCTCTGGCTGGGCAGCGGGTTTGGGCTCGGGCTTCGCCTCGGGTTTCACTTCAGGCTTCGCAGCTGGCTGGGGTTCCGTCTTCACGTCTGCCTGCTGCGCCTCTGCCTGTGGCTCGGGCTCAGCCTCTGCCTCAGCGGCAGGCTGGGCTGCAGGTTTCTCGGCAACCACATCCGCCTTCTGCACGTTGATCACCGTCACCTCGTTTGAAGGTGCTACCAACTTCGAATAAGGATAATAGCTACCCAAGAAATAACCACCGGCCACACCAAGCGCCAGTGCCAGGAGGGCTACAAGCCAACTGTTTGCGCCCTTGCGCTCAACGGCAGGTTCATACGTCTGCTCCTCCTCTTCTTCCTCAACGGGCTCCTCAGCTGGAGCAGGTGCCTCCTCAGTATCTACGGGCGCCTCTTCTGCCTCGGGCTCTGGAATCACCTCAGGCTCAGGTTCAGCCACAGCCTCAGGCTCAGGTGCCACAACGGGTTCTGGCTCAGCAACGGGTTCTGGCACTACCTCGGGCTCGGGCTCAGCAACGGGTTCAGGCGCTACCTCGGGCTCTGGCTCCACAATGGGCTCCGGCTCTGGTTCGGGCTCCGGCTCGATGACGGGCTCGGGTGCTGGCGCAGCCGCTACAGGCTCTATCACCCACTCAGGTATATCCTCGTCTGCAATCTCTTCCAGTACGGTTGGCTGTGGTGCTACCACAGGCGCCTCCTCCTCAACAGGCTCCGGCTCAGGTTCAACCACAGGTTCGGGTTCTACCACAGGCTCGGGCTCTGGCTCCACGATGGGCTCTGGTTCCGGCTCGATGACAGGCTCTGGCGCAGGTGCTGGTTCTGGTTGGTTCTGTTCTCCAAAATCCACCAGCGGCATTTCATTGGCTTCTGTCTCTGCCTCTGTCTCCGGCGCGTCGGTCGAGGTGGTGTCGAGGTCGTCAAAGTCCACACCCTCGTTAAGCACCACCGTCTCGAACTGGGCGAAGGGTTTGTTCACCAGCTCCTTCATCACGGCATCGGGCACAAAGGTAATCTTTCCATGTCCCTCAATGAGCACGCGCTCACCGGTGTTGACATTCACGCTTTCGCGATCCTCAACGTCTATGATCTTAAAGGTGCCAAGCCCCTTCACTTTCACTAACTTATCAGCTTCCAGTCGCTGCTGGATAATATCAAACATGGCGCTCACAAAAGCACTGGCGTCACGCTTGGTCATCTTTCTGCGCTCAACGAGCACATTGGCTAATTCTTGCAATGATATCTTTCCCATCACTCAGCTCCTCCATTCTTTACACGTTCTTTCCAACTCACATTGGGCTTAAAGTTAAGCACCAGTTTGGGAGGTACCAGCATACGCTGTCCAGTAGAGGGATTCACCATGATGCGCTCCAGTTTCTTTTTCACTTCAAAGGTACCGAAGTTAGGAATGAGCACAGAGTCATCTTCCTGGAAATGGTCGCCCATGGCATCAACAACACAGTTCACCAGCTGCTGGGTCTCGTCCATCGAGAATCCCGTGCGCTGTGCCAATTCAGTAATAAAGTCTTTATTGTTCATAAGTTTTTAATGATTGTGGTTCCGTACAAATCAAACGCTTCCGAATCGGTGATCAGCACATCATAGAACTGTCCCACCTCCAGCTTGGCTTCGTGGATAGGGATGAGCACCTCCGGATCCACCTCAGGCGAGCAGTATTCTGTACGCCCGATATAGTAGTCGCCTTCGTTGCGGTCAATGATCACACGCATCACCTTCCCCACCTTCTCTTCCTCCAGCTCTGCGCTGATGTTCTGTTGGATACGCATCAGCTTGCTCAGTCGGGCCTCCTTCACATCCTCGGGCACATCATCCTCGTAGTGGTCGCCCGAGTAGGTACCCTCCTCCGACGAATAGGCAAAAGCGCCCATGCGCTCGAAACGGGCCCATTTCACAAAGGCTTTCAGCTCCTCAAAGTCCTCCTCGGTCTCACCGGGGAATCCCACCATCAGGGTGGTACGGATATGGATGCCGGGCACCTCCTCACGCAGTCTGCGCACCAGCTCATAGGTCTCTTCCTTGGTCACATGGCGACGCATGCGGGTGAGCATGTGGTCGGAGATGTGCTGCAAGGCGATATCGAGATACTTGCACACATTGTCCTTCTCACGGATCACGCGCAGCAGCTCCCAGGGGAAGTGTGTGGGATAGGCATAATGCAAACGTATCCAGGCCACGCCAGGAATGTCAGCCATCTGCTCTATCAGCTCTGCTATATGCTGTTTGCCATCCAGGTCCACCCCATAGTAGGTGAGCTCCTGGGCAATGACATTAAACTCTTTGGTACCCTGACTCACCAGGTAGCGCACCTCATCGAGTATCTCCTGCATGGGACGGCTCTGATGCTTGCCTGTAATCAGGGGGATGGCGCAATAGGCACAGTGCCGGTCGCAACCCTCACTGATCTTGATATAGGCCTGATGGCGCGGTGTGGTCACATGGCGCTTACCTTCACAAACCTGATAGTCAGCACCTTTCAGGTCGGTGAGCAGCTGCTTGTAGTTAAACTTGCCATACCAGCCGTCCACCTCTGGAATCTCGCGCTCCAGGTCGGCCAGATAGCGCTCCGACAGACAGCCCATCACAAACAGTTTCTCGATACGTCCTTCAGTCTTTTCCTGCGCAAACTCCAGGATGGTGTTGATGCTCTCCTCCTTGGCATCATTGATGAAGCCACAGGTGTTGACGACGACGATTTCGCCCTGAGGGTCGTGGCTCTCGAACGTGCACTGATAGCCATTGGCCTCCATGAGGCCCATCAGGGTCTCACTGTCAACCAGGTTCTTAGAGCAACCCAGAGAAATAAAATCAATAGTCTTCTTATGCATTGAACAACGAATCTACAAACTGACGTTTATTAAACAACTGCAGGTCGGTCATCCCCTCGCCCAGTCCGATATACTTCACAGGCACCTTCAGCTGGTCTGAGATACCGATCACCACGCCGCCCTTGGCAGTGCCGTCGAGCTTGGTGATGGCCAGCGAGGTGATCTGTGTCACGGCAGCAAACTGCTTAGCCTGCTCAAAGGCGTTCTGTCCGGTAGAGCCGTCCAGCACGAGCATCACCTCGTCGGGCGCCTCGGGCAGCACCTTCTTCATCACCTCCTTGATCTTCTTCAACTCGTTCATCAGGCCCACCTTGTTGTGCAGTCGGCCAGCGGTGTCTATGAGCACCACGTCGGCCCCATTGGCCTTGGCGCTCTGCAGGGTGTCGAAAGCCACGCTGGCAGGGTCGCTGCCCATCTGCTGCTTCACCACGGGCACGCCCACGCGCTCACCCCAGATGCACAACTGCTCCACGGCAGCGGCACGGAAGGTGTCAGCAGCACCCAGATACACCTTCTTGCCAGCCTGCTTGAACTGCCAGGCCAGCTTGCCGATGGTGGTGGTCTTGCCCACACCGTTCACGCCCACCACCAAGATGACGTAGGGCGAAGTGCCGTCGGGCACAGAGAGGGCTGAGCCGTCTTCGTGCTCTTCCAGCAGAGCGGCGATTTCATCGCGCAGGATGCGGTTCAGCTCGCCCGTCGACACATACTTGTCGCGGGCCACGCGCTCCTCGATGCGCTTGATAATCTTCAAGGTGGTCTCCACCCCCACGTCGCTGCTGATGAGCACCTCCTCCAGGTTGTCGAGCACGTCATCATCCACTTTCGACTTGCCGGCAACGGCACGCGCAAGCTTGTCGAAAACCGACGTCTTCGTCTTCTCCAAGCCCTTGTCGAGGGTCTCCTTCTTCTTCTTACTGAAAAAACCAAACAATCCCATAACAATAATAATACGTATTACGAAGTGCAAAAGTAAGCAATATTTCCGACTCCTGCAAAGATATTACAATTTCTTAACCGCCTTTTCACATTAGCTAACTATTCGGCACGCTCTCCGCAACAACTAAGTCCCACGTTTCCTACGACAACGAATTTGACGAATTGAACGAATTATTATGACGGTTTACCCTGTCCCACGCTTCCTACGACAACGAATTAAACGAATTAAACGAATGATGATTATAAGCAATCACCAGATTGTACCCCGCGCTCAGCTGAACTTGCGAAACTCGAATACATGAGTCCACTTGAAAAAGACCACAACCAATCAAGACAATACGCAGTGTAGCGCATTGTCTTTTCACTATTGCTACCATGTCGCGTCTTTTTCAATGACTCAAGGTCAAAAAATGATTAGACCAGCCCGAACCATGATACTATTTTTACGAAAGAAATTGACAAAACGGCCATCTTACCCCTTCATAACTCGAAAATTCTGCGCGAGAAAACTTTTGGTCGAAAATTTTTGAGTTTTGAGGGGTTTTGTTAAATGATTAACAATCAGATATTTGGGACTTATTTAACGAAAAATGGTGTTTGCTGGCTTTCAAAAGTCAACGCCGAAAAAAAATTTGGCGTTGCCGTTTTTTGCCACGGCGTTCTTACAAATACGTGAAAAGGCATCAAAAATGAGCAAATAGTATGCACAAAACAGTATGGTGTGTGCAAATAATTGGCTTTCCCCCTCATTTTTTCATCAGGCGAAGGTTGAACAAGGCACCCAAATAGGCATTTTTCCTGCCAGAATGCATCGCCGCCGTGAACAAATTTCCGTGCTGAAAAGTTGCAAAGACGGTGGTATTTTTTTTGATAATCCCAGTCACTGAAAGGATATGGGCCGATGTCGCTCACATCCATCTTTCCATGGGCTTCTTGCTCTCGGCTATTGAGCGGAGTATCCTTTAGCGTCTTAACCAACTGATTGCGGCTCATCATTTAAGAGTCCACTCCGAAAACCAATAATGTCGCGAAAGACGGCGCTGCCTTTCCCTGCTTGAACCCTGCCCTTACTTTAACTTTGCAGTCTGAAATAAGAGTCCTCAACAACTCTTAAATATTTTAACGTCTGTTAATCGAATAAAATTGTAGAGATATCACAGTTTTTTCTTACCTTTGTTGTAGAAAGGAAGGATTAACTGCCGGAGGTCAACCCAATTGCCCTTGAAGGCCACGAGCTTATGCCCTGTTGTAGGCCCTCCGGATTTCAAGCTGCAAATTCCAAATAGGAAGGTAGGCTCGAAACCTAATTAAAGTAATAGACATTCACAGCTTTCCTTCAGTTAACCGCTTCCTGTAACATTAAAACGCGAAGAGATGAAGAAAATTGTAATCGGCATCGACATTTCGAAGGAAAAAATCGATGCAACCGCAATCGACGTGAGAGACAGCCAGCTGGGAGTCGTGAAACTGGACTACCAGGTGTTCGAGAACCGCCCGAAGGGCTTCCGCTGCATGCTCGCCTGGGCAAGGCGGCTGGTCAAGGGCATTGGCCTGGAGGAGGTGCTGTTCTGCTGCGAGACGACGGGCAGCTACGACCGCTGCCTGTGCGATTACCTCTACGGGAAGGGCCTTGACATCTGGCGCGAGGGCGCGCTGCAGATCAAGCGCAGCATGGGCGTGCGCAAGGGCAAGGACGACAAGGCCGACTCGCTGATGATAGCCGAGTACACCATGCGCCATATCGACAAAGCCGTCATCTACGAGACGCCCGACGGGGCCGTACGCGAGCTGAAGGCGCTGTTCCTCTACCGCCACAAGCTCGTCCAGGAGCGCACAGAGAAGAAGGTCCGCGCCTCTGAACTGAAGGCTACGGCCGCCATGAGTGACTCCATGCGCTTCATCATGCGCGACGCCATGAAGAGCGTCCGTGCCCTTGACAAGAGCATTCGCGACTGTGAGAAGCAGATACTGGCACTCATCGCCAGCAACGAGGAATTCAGGCGCAACTACGGTCACATCGTCTCCATCCCAGGCATCAGCATAGTCAACGCCACGGCATTCATCACCTACAGCAACAATTTCAAGGGTATCACAACTGCCAACAAGATGGCCTCCTACTGGGGATGTGCGTCCTTCCGCCTGCAATCAGGCATAAGCGTCGACAAAAAGGCATACGTGAAGTGCTATTCCAGCTCACTGCTGAAGGCGACGCTGACACAGGCGGCAGAATGCGCAATCAAGGAGCACGGCATATACCGCAACTACTACCTGCGCCTAAAGAAGGAAGGCAAGCCATACGGAGTCATCGTCAACAACGTCCGCAACAAACTAATCCACCTGGCATTCTCACTTGTCACCAATGACAAGGACTATGAGGAGAACCACGAGCTTCTAAGAGAGAAAAGAAAGAGAGAACAAAGAATACATGACAAATTAGAGATTATTAACCAAAAATAATTGCAAATTCCCATAGGAAGCAGGGCGTTGGCTGTGCATCCTTTCCACCCAGGGCGATGCCCTGGGCTAAGAGCTTGTTGGCCTTGCAGGCCGCCTATCAGGTACATGCGGAAAATCATTAAATAAAAACATGTTTTTGTTGTTTTTATTTGGTTT
>JAEEGK010015179.1_pt1 | contig 17115 bp, 10 predicted proteins | sample 8958771 | NCBI WGS metagenome assembly JAEEGK01 (sample SAMN16246547, study PRJNA631951) | gut metagenome | biome: gut microbiome; feature: rumen; material: SC-attached | host: Bos | place: Iran: Karaj | collected 2018-10
TCGAGGACGCGGAGGATTTCTGCCAGTGGCTCCTGACGGATTTCCGGTATCAGAACGAGACCGTGATGCTGGCGCCGGCCTCCGGATTCTACTGCCATCCGGAACTCGGCAAGAACCAGGTCCGGGTGGCCTATGTGCTAAAAATAGAGGACCTTGCAAAGGCCCTCGTCATCCTGGAAAAAGCACTCGCGGCCTACAATAGCCGCTAGGCGTTCCGATCACTGACGCTTCAACCGCGCGAGGAGTTCATTTCCGAGCGCGGTTTTGTCGTCGATATGGCGGAGCACCGCATTCACGAAGGAATTCGACTCGAAGACACCGCGGACCTGCTCGAAGTCCTGCTCTTTCTCGACACGGGATCCGTCCGCGCCGAAGCCCGTCATCGACGCCAGGTTGAACTCCTTCTTCGCGTCCTCGTACAGCATCCTGTCGAGGCCGACGACGGCAGCCTTCCACTTCTCCACGATATCGGCAACCTGCTCAGCCGTAATGGTTTCCAGCGGATAGCCGAAGAACTCGTCGTACTTGTCGTAGGCCCAGTCCCATTCCAGCCGGTAGTAGTCCGCGTGCATCAGCTTGAAGACGGCATCCACTGTCTTCAGGTCCTTCACTTCACCGGACTCGACCTGGTCCAGGAGGGCGGACACCAGTCCCCTCGGGGCGATGAGGCCGCTGAGGTCCGTCCATTTTCCTTTGCCGCCGGGCAGTTCCGGCTTGAGCGTCCGGCGGATTTCATCGTCCGACGCGCCGGCCGGCAGATTCTCCAGTTTCTTGATGATGGAGTTCCCCAGGAACTTGGTGATGGCGATCCGATAGAACTCGATGCCGTTGCGGAGCGAACTGTTCTTGATCTTGGCGCTGTGATAGGAATACAGGTCGGAGAGTTCGCCGGAGGAATATTGCAGGTTCTGCAGGAGCTTGATGCCCTTGAACATCTTCTGGATCGTATACGGACTCAGAAGGTTGTAGTTGATGCAGTCCAGCCGGTCCGGATCCTTGCGCGCGTCGCGCTTAGGCCATTTCTGGGCATCGCGGATGGTACCCACGCTGCGGAGGTTCACGCCGGGAACCAGATAGGTAGTATTCTGTTTTTCAATCAGATAGGAGAACGGGAGCCAGGTCGTGTCCGAGTGGGTCACATGACGGCCCATCACCAGGGAGAAAGCGCCCACGCGGGAAGGCCAGAGGATGTAGGAATCCGACGAAGTCTTCGCGCCGCGCTCCAGGATGCCCTGGTGGATCGGCCCCAGCTTGTACATGTGGTTGGACTGGTTGGAGCCGCTGCCCGCGTTCATGAACGAGAAGTTGCCAGCGATGAGGAGGGTGGACTTGTGGTGCGTCACCGTGAACGGACCGGCGAAGATGGCGCAGGCCTCGCCGTTCTCCCCCTGGCAGTTGGAGAAGAACAGGGAATCCGACGCGCTGTAACTGTGCCCGAAATGGCATGCCTGGCCCACGAAGCACTTCGACATCGTGGTGTTGTCCGTGATATAGGAGCCGCTGGAGACGATGAAGTCGTCCATGATCACCCCGTGGCTGATCGTCACCGGCGCCGCCTCGTTGCTGTTCACGCTGCCGTTCCGCAGTCGGTTCACGCCGCTGATAACCGCGTAATCCCCGATCCGCACGTCGCACAGATAGCGGGTGTTGCGGATGAAAACATGGCTGCCGATGGTGCCGACGGCCGATTTCTGCGCCTGCGCGTAGTCATCGACCATCTTGTACAGCGCCTTGATCACTTCCGGCCGATGCCGGTACATCGCCATCACATACGCGACCTGCGCGCTGAGGTGGTCATAGATCTTCACCTCGCGGCCGCCCGTCTCATTCAGGACCGACACTTCCACGCCGTTGCCGAACGTGGAAGGCCCCTCCGTCACGACCAGGTCCACGTTCTCCAGCAGGGAGTCATGGCCGATGGTGTAGTTCGCGATGTAGTTGGAAATGTTCTCGACGAGGCAGTCGTCCCCCACCGTCACGTTGTGCAGCGTGGCGTTGAAAAGACCCGAGTGCTTCTTCAGTCCGCCGGGCAGTTCATATACCCGCTCGAAGCGGCCGAAGCGTACCGTTCCGGAGAAACGGACGTTTTTCACATACTCCAAAGCGGGATTGTCCACGTACACATCCCCCCAGTCCTCCGCTTCGCATCCTGCGGCGGAAAGCTGCGCTATCTCCTTGTCAGTCAGTTTTCTATATGCCATTATGATATCTGATTTCCGGTGTATAACTCATAGTACTTGCCCTTCTGCTCCAGGAGCTCGAAGTGCTTGCCGCGCTCGATGATGCGGCCGTGGTCCATCACCGCGATGTAATCCGCGTTCTGGACCGTGGACAGGCGGTGGGCGATCACGAAGGTCGTGCGCCCCTTCATCAGGGAGTCCATCCCCTGCTGAATCAGTCTCTCCGTACGCGTATCGATGGAGGACGTCGCTTCGTCCAGGATCAGCACGGGCGGGTCCGCAACTGCGGCGCGGGCGATGGCCAGAAGCTGACGCTCACCCTGCGAAAGGTTGCCGCCATCGGCGTCCAGGACGGTATCGTAGCCGTTCGGCAGACGGCGGATGAACGCATCGGCATGGACCAGCCGGGCGGCGTCCCGGCATTCCTCGTCCGTGGCGTCCAGGCGGCCGTAGCGGATGTTGTCGAGGACCGAGCCGCTGAACAGCTTCGTCTCCTGGAGGACGATCCCGAGGGAACGGCGCAGGTCGGCCTTCTTGATGCCCGCGACGCTGAAACCGTCGTAGGTGATCGTTCCGTCCTGTATCTCATAGAAACGGTTGATCAGGTTCGTGATCGTCGTCTTGCCGGCACCGGTACCGCCCACAAAGGCGATTTTCTGGCCGGGATAGGCTGTCAGTGTAATGTCGTAAAGCACCTGTTTCTCAGGTACATAGCTAAAGTCCACATCCTTGAGTTCCACCAGTCCCTCAAGCTTCCGGAGCGCACCGTCCATTTCTTTCCAGGACCACTTGCCCTCGCCTTCCTTCTCCAGGGTGACGGAGCCTTCATCGACCTCGGAGACCTCGTCCAGAACCGCATAGACGCGGTCACTGCCCGCCGTAGCCATCACGAGGCTGTTGATTTCGTTCGATATCTGCGTGACGGGCCGGGTGAAGTTGCGCTGCAGCGTCAGGAAAGACACCAGGGTACCCAAAGTGAGGGCGGCTCCGTCCAGGCCATTCAGATACCAGTGCGAGACACCGGCCAGGGCAATGACAGACCCCACGATTGCCAGCAGCACGTACATGAAGTTGCCGATGTTGGAATTGATCGGCATGATGATGTTGCCGATCTTGTTGGCATTGTACACGCTGGAGCGGAGTTCCTCGTTCAGGCCGGCGAAATCCGCCAGGGCCTTTTCCTCGTGGCAGTAGACTTTCACGACTTTCTGGCCGGAGACCATCTCCTCGATGAAACCATTCACGCGGCCCAGGTTCCGCTGCCGCTCCACGAAATACTTCTTGGACAACTGACCGAGACTCGTCGTTACCTTATACATCAGAAAAGCCATCGCTACGGCCACCACCGTGAGCGGCAGGCTCAGCACCAGCATGCTCACGAAGGTCGCCAGAATCGTCACCACCGACTTGAACAGACTCGGGATGCTGTTCCCGATCACCTGCCGGAGCGTATCCACATCGTTGGTGTAAACCGACATGATGTCGCCGTGCGAATGGTTGTCGAAGTACTTAAGGGGCAGCGTCTCCATGTGGGAGAACAGGTCCTTGCGGATGCTCAGCATCGTTCCCTGCCCCACATGAATCATGATCAGGCTCTGCGCATAGCCGGCGATGATGCCCACCAGCAAGACCGCACCCAGTTTCACGAGCGCCACCGCCAGCGGCGCGTAGTCCGGGGATGCGGCGGACGTCATCGGGACGATGTAGTCGTCGATGAGGCTGCGCGTGAACAGGGACGAGGCCAGCGACGTCAGGGACGAGACCACGATGCACAGCATCACCACGAACAAACTGACCTTGTGATGCTTGAGAATGTACCGGATCAGGCGGAAAACGGTCGAGTCCTTCTTGAGGTCCTTGAGGGAGGCACCGGCCCGCGGGCCGCGGTCCCCGCCTCCGCCACGCATATTTCCAAATCCAGGAGGCATAGGCTAATCGGTAGGTTGGTCGAAATCGCCCGAGCCGCCGCTCGTCTGCATTTCGTAGATTTCATGATAGATGCCGCAGGTCTCCAGGAGGTTCTCGTGGGTGTCGAACGCGGCCACGCGGCCATTGTCCATCACCACGATGCGGTCAGCTTCCTGGATGGAAAGGATGCGCTGGGAGATGATCACCTTGGTGGTCCCCGGTATGCGCGCGTTGAAGGTGGCGCGGATCGCGGCGTCAGTCGCCGTATCCACCGCCGACGTAGAATCGTCCAGCACCAGGACCTTGGGACGCTTCAGCAGGGCGCGCGCTATGCACAGGCGCTGCCGCTGGCCGCCGGAAACATTGGTTCCGCCCTGGTCGATGACGGTATCGTACTTGTCCGGGAACGATTCGATGAACTCGTCGGCGCAGGCCTGCCGGCACGCCTCCCGGCATTCCTCCAGGGTGGCGTCCTCCTTGCCCCAGCGGAGGTTGTCGAGGATGGTTCCGGAGAACAGCGTACTCTTTTGGAGCACCATCGCGACATCGTTCCGGAGAACCTGCATGTCGTATTTCCGGACATCGATGCCGCCCACCTCGACGGAACCTTCGGACACATCGTACAGGCGCGCGATCAGGTTCACAAGGGAGGATTTACCGCTGCCCGTACCGCCGATGATGCCGATGGTTTCACCGGCCCTGATATGCAGGTCGATGTCTTCCAAGGCATAGTCGCCGCCCTGCTTGTAGGAGAAATAGACGTGGTTGAAATCGATACGGCCGTCGGAGACTTCCATGACCGGCGTCTCCGGATTGGCCATGTCGGGTTCCTCGCCGATCACCTCCGCGATACGGGACGCGCTGGCCGCGCTCTGCGTAAGCTGGACGATGATCATGGACAGCATCATCAGGGCAGTCAGCACCGTCATGATGTAGCTGAACAGCGAGGTAAGCTGGCCCGTCGTCAGGCTTCCTTCCACGATGAAATGGGCGCCGAACCAGCTCAGGGCGATGATGCAGGCGTTCACGATGAGGTTCATCACCGGGCCGTTCAGGGCCATCAGCGTCTCCGCCTTCACATTGAGCGTGAACAGGCCTACGGCGGCCTTGTCGAACTTGCTCATCTCATGGTCCTCGCGCACGAAAGCCTTCACCACGCGGATGGCATCGACATTCTCCTGAACGACGCCGTTCACGGAATCCACCTGAAGGAGGATCTTCTTGAACAGTTTCGCTGCGCGCGTGATGAGGAAAGCGAGGAAGACGCTCAGCACCACCATGGCTATCAGGAAGATGACACTCAGCCTCTTATGGATCAGGAAACACATTCCCAGCGCCGATATCATGTTGAGCGGCGCCCGGAAAGAGACGCGGAGCAGCATCTGGAAGGCATTCTGGATGCTGGATACGTCGGTAGTCATGCGGGTGACCAACCCGGCGGTGGAGAACTTGTCGATGTCAGAGAAAGAGAACCGCTGAATGTTCTCATACATCGCCAGGCGCAGGTTCGCGGCGAGGCCGGTGCTGCTGTAGGCGGCGAACCGGCCGGCCAGAACGCCGAACAGGAGGCTGAGGCACGCGATGCCGATCATCATCGCCCCGTACTTGTATACGTCCGGGAGACTCCCCGCGCCGATGCCCTTGTCGATGATGGACGCCGTCACATACGGAATCAGCACGCCCATGATCACCTCCAGGGTTGTCCAAAGCGGAGTCAGCAGCGCCGCTGCCCTGTACTGCTTGACCTGTTTCAGTATCGTCTTGAACATGAAGACAAAGATACAAAAAACTTTTGGTTTCGCAGTGTTTCGTTTTCAGGCGGTAAAAAAGGTCAGCGCTCGGCGCGCATCGGGTTGGTGAGGAAGTCTTCGTAGGCGAGGCGGATGCCGTCTTCGAGTTCAGTCTTGTAGGTCCAGCCGAGGGCGGCGGCCTTGGAGACATCGAGGAGTTTGCGGGGCGTGCCATTCGGGCGGGACGTATCCCATTTTATGGCGCCCTCATAGCCGACAACCTTCGCGACAAGTTCCGTCAATTGTTTGATGGTCAATTCCTTTCCAGTACCTGCATTCACGGTTTCATTGCCGGAATAATGGTTCATCAGGAAGACGCAGAGGTTCGCCAGGTCATCGACATAGAGGAACTCGCGCAGCGGCGAGCCGTCGCCCCAGCAGGTGACCTCGGACAGGCCGGCGACCTTCGCCTCGTGGAAGCGGCGGATCAGCGCCGGCAGCACGTGGCTGTGCTCCGGATGATAGTTGTCGTTGGGCCCGTACAGATTCGTGGGCATCACGGAGATGTAGTCCGTCCCGTACTGGCGGTTCAGGAACTCGCAGTACTTGAGCCCGGAAATCTTCGCCAGCGCATAGGCTTCATTGGTCTTCTCCAATGCGCCGGTAAGAAGGCAGCTCTCCGGCATCGGCTGGGGTGCGAGACGCGGATAGATGCACGACGAGCCCAGGAATTCCAGCTTCTTGCAGCCATTCTGCCAGGCGGCGTGGATCACGTTCATTTCCAGGATCATGTTGTCGTACATGAAGTCCGCGAGAGCGCTCTCATTTGCCACGATACCGCCCACCTTGGCCGCGGCCAGGAACACGTATTCCGGTTTCTCGGCGGCAAAGAAGGCTTCCACATCGGCCTGGCGGGTCAGATCCAGTTCCTTGTGCGTCCGCGTGACGATATTGTGATAACCCTGGCGCTCCAGTTCACGCACGATGGCGGAGCCGACCATTCCGCGGTGGCCCGCCACATATATTTTCGCGTTCAATTCCATCATAATGTACCTCTCCTTCTGATATGCAGTTCAATGGCTCCTTCCGGGAAACAGGACCTATCCCGACATACGAGCGCGAGATACCCTCCCCCGCCGGCGCCCGGCATCTTCCACGCCAGCACGCCGTCCATCGGACCATATTTGTCGATATACTCCTGCACGCCCGGCTGAATCATCGCCGGGAACATCGACACCTGCGCTTCGAAAGAGGCTTTGTAGGCCGATGCGAAACGGTCGATGTCCATCGCAAGGATAGCATTCCAACAGTCGTCGGCCGCCCTGGCCAGCGCTTCCACCTTCGGCTTCGTGATATCCTTCCCTTCCACCACGGAACAGCCCGGGCGGCGCGGGAACATCGGAATCATGCACAGATGGTCCTCCAGCCAGCAGAGGACCTCCTCGTCGTGGCAGGACTCGATCTTTTCCGGCCAGAAGCGGTTGTCATACCAATGGCGCACCAACCCCGGCATGCAGATGCCGATGGCATCCTGCGCCCCGGAGATGATGCCGTCGGACCGCTCAGGATCGTTCTCGAAGCAGAAGACGAGCTTCGCCAGCATCTCCGGATCCATGTTCGGCAGCTGGAACGGCCAGATCTTCCGGATCATGTTCCGTGTCGATGTGGACAGCCCGCACCGGTCCCGTACCTCGAAGGTCGGTTCCAGGGAGATGGTCAACGCCCATCCCGGCGCAAAGCAGGAAACATACGGCTGGTCGATCCACGTACCCGCGAGGTCAAGGCGGGTGGGAACCTGGCAGCGCGTCTGCTTCAGCGCGGTGCTGGACCGTGCCTCCAGGCCCGCCTGCGGCGTGCGCTGGAGCACGACATACTCAATCCCCCGCTCCTCGCAGAGGCGTCTCTTCTCGTCATTCCCGCCGTCCTCATTGACAACGAAAACGTCGGGCTTGACAATGTCAAGCGTCGGGACAAAGTCCATGATACCGTCGCCGGCGTTGATATACGCATCCTTGACGTAGCGGATGGCTTTCACCATGAACAGCCGCTCCTGCTCGCTGTACACGGTCTTATGATGCTTATAATGCAGGATCGTCTCGTCAGAGCCGATTCCCACATACAGATCCCCGAACTGCGCCGCCTGCCGGAAAAACTCCACATGGCCGCTGTGCAGCAGGTCATAGCATCCTGATACAAATACTTTCTTCGTCATTTCACGATGCCTTTCTCCAGATACTCCGCCAGGTTCATCCGAACCTTTTCCGCGGCCCCTTCGCCGGCGACCTTCGCCATATCATGGTCGACCATCAGTTTGACAAGTTCCTCGAAGGAGGTCTTCTGCGGATTCCAGCCCAGCTTCGCGCGGGCCTTCGTCGGGTCGCCCCAGAGGTTCACCACGTCCGTCGGACGGTAGAAATCGGGACTGACCTCCACCAGAATCCGGCCGGTGGCCTTGTCAATGCCCTTTTCATCGGCACCCTCGCCCACGAATTCCAGCTCGATGCCGACATAGTGGAAGGCCAGCCGGCAGAAGTCGCGGACGCTGTGCTGGACACCCGTCGCGATGACGAAATCTTCCGCCTTCTTCTGCTGGAGGATGAGCCACATGCACTCCACGTAATCCTTCGCATAGCCCCAGTCGCGGAGGCTGGAGAGGTTGCCCAGATACAGCCTGTCCTGCTTGCCCTGGGCGATGCGGGCCGCCGCCAGCGTAATCTTCCGCGTGACGAAAGTCTCGCCGCGACGTTCGGATTCATGATTGAACAGAATACCTGAGCAGCAATACATTCCGTAAGCTTCCCGATACTCCTTCACGATCCAGAAGCCATACAGTTTGGCCACCGCATAAGGGCTGTAGGGATGGAACGGCGTGTTCTCGTTCTGCGGCACCTCCTCGACCTTTCCGTACAGTTCGGAGGTCGATGCCTGGTAGATCCGGCAAGTACCGGCCAGTCCGCACTGGCGGACGGCCTCCAGGACCCGGAGAACACCCGTCGCGTCGATGTTCGCCGTATATTCCGGCGAGTCGAAACTCACCTGCACGTGGCTCTGCGCCGCGAGATTGTAGATCTCGTCCGGACGGACCTTCGCGATGACCTGGATCAGACTCATCGAGTCGCACATGTCCGCGTAATGGAGATGGAAATGCGACCGGCCTTCCAGATGCGCGATGCGCTCCCGGAAATCGACGGAACTCCGGCGGATGATACCATGCACGTCATACCCCTTTTCCAGGAGGAATTCCGACAGGTACGAACCGTCCTGTCCGGTCACGCCGGTGATGAGCGCCGTCTTTTGAGACTGTTGACGTTCCTTTGTCAAGTTGATGCCAAGTACCGACTCAATCTGCTTGAGACTCTGGGCGCCGATGCCCACTTTTCCGGCCATCCATCGGGAAACGACCGTCTCGTCCTTCCCGATTTTCTCGGCCAACTGGCGCTGGGAAATCCCTTTTCGGGCCAACGTGGCCTTAATTCTGTTGATAATCTCGTAGTCTACCATGTAACAAAGATACAGAAAATCGACGAACTTGACAATATTTTCAAGCATAAAATAAACGCTTGACAAATCAATGCCAAGCGTTATAGATTCTTTCGTCGGGCTAAGCCCGCCTCGGAATGACACGCTAGAGGACGGAAAGAGCCTCCTCCGCCGCCGCTCTGTCCTTCGCCCGGATGACGAAGGAAATCGTCAGTTCATCACCGCCCTGCGCCGCGGAGACGATGCTCACACCGTGAGCGCCGAGGGCCGAATAGATGCGCCCCGAAGTACCGGGAAGGTTCTTCATCCCGTTGCCGCAGACGGACAGGAGGCAGACGTCCTCGATGACGTCGATAGCGTCATCGATGGAGACCTGACCGTCGCGATAGAGGGCCGAAAGGGCGTCGATGGCCGCCTTGAGGTCCCGGGTGGCCACGGCCAGCGTGATGCAGAACTCGGTGGAAGGCTGGGAGATATAGCGGATATTCACGCCGCCGCGGGCGAGGGCGCCGAAGATGGAGGACGAAACGCCCACCTTGCCCACGAGGCCGGTACCGCGGATGCTGATCAGGGAGAAGCCGTCTTCCACGACATATCCCGTCACGACATGGTCGGATTCGGGTTTCTTGGCGGAGATGACCGTCTTGCGGGCCGGATCGGCCAGGTCACGGACGATGACGGGAAGATCCGCCTTCATCATCGGCAGGAGCGCCGCCGGCTCCATCGCGCCGTTCTCGACCGAGCAGAACACCGCGGCCTCCTCATAGGTGAGGGCCGGGCGCGACAGAATCTTGTCACCCAGCACATAGACCTCCGCAGCCGTGTTGTCGCGGGCTGCGATCGTCATGGCCATCAGGTCCTCTCCCCTACGGCCCAGACGGATGCTGTAGCCGAAGGAATTATGGCCGTAGCCGCTGGAGAGCACGTAAAGGCCGGGAACATCGGTACGGGAGCGGAGCCTTTCCATGGATGTTTCCCAATCCACGCGCAGGGCGCCGTCGCGGTCCTCTTCGCAGACCATTACCTCGGCACCGTCGACAAAGGTTCCGCCGACGACGGCGTGGACCGTTTCGGCGCAGAGGCGGGCGCACTTGCCCAGCACATAGTCGCGGATGGTCGTGAAGGCCGGCCGATAGACAACGCCTTCATCGACATACTGGCGGAGGGCCTTCAGTTCCCCGTCCACCTTCTCGCCGAAGGCCGGATCGGGCACCAGACCCTTGAAATATGCGGCGATTTCCTCGAATGCAGGCTTCGTGTCGGCCCGATGGTATAAGGCCGATTCCAGCACGTCGATGAACATCTGACGGATCTTGTGTTCGGATTTGACGACCAGGATGCCGTCTTCCTTGGGAAGGCTGCCCAGATATTTGGCCGAAGCTTCGGTCAGTTTGAAAACTCGTGTTATCATCGTTCGAAGTTATATGGTCTTGTAAAGTTACGGATTATTTCAGAGAATTGAACAATATTTCCACGGGATGCTGCGCTTTGAAGCCCGTCCCGTCGAGAATCTGTTGGCGGCAGGAAGTGCCGGGCGCCGCGACAAGGGTCTTTCCCGGGCTCTCCGCAGCCTTTCGCACCGTCGGGAAGAGAACCATCTCCCCGATGGCCATCGATGTCCTGTAGTGCTCCTTTTCATAGCCGAACGAGCCCGCCATGCCGCAGCAGCCGCTGGGGATGACATGGACCCGCGCGCCGGGAATGAGCCGCAGCATCTCCGCCGACGCGCCCACCCCGATGAGCGATTTCTGATGGCAGTGCCCATGGAGCCAGATATCGGCGTCCAGCGGACGGAAGGCGTCCGTGCCGATATGTCCGTTCCGCACCTCACGCACCAGGAACTCGTCAAAGAGCAGGCAACCTGCGGCGAGTCTCTTGGCATCGGCCCGCATCTCCGGCGGTACCAGATCCGGATACTCGTCCCGGAATGAAAGGATGCAGGAGGGTTCTATGCCGATGAGAGGGGCGTCCTCGGAAACGACGTCTTTCAAAAGGGCGACATTCCTGACTGCCAGCTTCTTGGCGAGTCGCAGGCAGCCTTTGGAGATGGCGGCGCGGCCGCTTTCCCCGTGCTTGGGGATTTCCACCCGATAGCCCAGGCGGTTAAGCAGCCGCACGAAGGTAAGGCCCAGCTCCGCCTCCTGGTGATCGGTGAATTCATCGGCAAAGAGATACAATTTCCGGCCATTGGCAGGCTGCGGTTCCATCGCGACGAGTTTCCGCATGCCATAGCGGCTCAGCGTGGGAATCTGCCGGTCGGCGGAAAAGCGGACGATGCGCTTGATCAGCGCGGCGGAGGGCTTCCAGGTGGCGAAGAAATTATACAGAGGCCGGACGCAGGCGCCCAGCGCCTCTATCGACGCCATCCGGGCGACGAGCCAGCTCCGCAGCGGCGTGCCGTGCCGGTCGTACTTTTGCTGCAGCACCTCGCTCCGGATACGGGTCATATCCACGTTGGAAGGGCATTCGGAGAGGCAGCCCTTGCAAGCGAGGCAGGAGTCGAGGACGGCGGCCATCTCGGGACTGTCGAAGTTTCCGGTACCGCGCGTCAGGACTTCGCGGAGGATGTTGGCCCGGGCGCGGGTGGAGAAGGTCTCGTCGTGGGAGACCTTGTAGGCGGGACACATCGTTCCGCCGATGAGATTGGATTTCAGGCAGGCGCCGGCGCCGTTGCACTGCTCGACAGAGCACATCAGCGCATGCGCCTGGGAGCGGACGCCGCTGGCACCGTCGACCTTGCACTCGTCGAAGGCCGCGCGCCAGTTGTAGTAGGTTCGCATCGATTCGATCGGGTAGGTCTGCCCGACCTCGAACCGAAGATCCTCGTCCATCGGCGGCGTATCCACGATCTTGTTCATGTTGAACAGGCCGTCCGGGTCCCAGGTCCGCTTGACCTCCTGCATAAGCCGGTATACCTCAGGCCCGTACATCAGCGGGATGAACTCCCCGCGCAGCCGTCCGTCGCCGTGCTCGCCGCTGAGGCTGCCCTTGTGCCTGCGCACCAGCCGGGCCGTTTCCGTGGCAATATCCCGGAAGAGTTTCCGTCCTTCCGCGGTCTTGATGTTCAGGATCGGGCGCAGATGCAGTTCTCCCGTGCTGATATGCCCGTAAAACACGCAGGAGGTATGGAGACGGTCCAGCATCTCGCGGAAATCCTGCATATAGGCCGGAAGACGCTCCGGCGCCACGGCCGTATCCTCGATGACGCCGATGGGCTTGGCATCCCCCTTCATCCCGCTCAGCACGCCCAGGCCGGCCTTGCGGAGGTCCCAGACCCTGGCGACCTCGGCGCCATAGACACGCGTGCAGGTGAAAACAAGGCCGGAAGCGGCAACGTCTTTCTCGAAGGCCGATGCCAATGCGTCGATTTCCTCGCGGGTGTCGCCCCAGAACTCGGCGATCAGGACCGCGGCGGGAAGACCGTCGATAAAAGTGGTATTACGCTTGAGTTCGATGTTCTGGAAACTGAGTTCCAGGATCTTGCCGTCCATCAGCTCCACCGCGGCCGGGCGGTGCCTCAGGGCGATGAGATTGGCGTGAAAACTGCCTTCCAGCGTGTTGCAATGGGCACAGACGACCATTTTCTCCTTCGGCGGAAGCGGGTCCAGAGAGACCGTCATCTCCGTGGTGAAGGCCAATGTGCCTTCGCTGCCGGCAAGGAGCTTACAGAGGTCCGGAGACTCGACCGCCTCGTCGATGGCGTAGCCGCAGCTGCGGCGCTTCAGGCTTCGGTCGGGGAAATTCTCCTGCAGGAGTTCCCGGACGGCGGGACAGTCCCTCCATTCTTCCAGCTGTTTCAAGACGGCATCCAGAAGAGGGCGTTCCTGTCGATATCCGGGCTCCTCCAGACGGGCCGTGTCGAACTCCGTTCCGTCGGACAGAATGCCCTTGCAGGCCATCACGTGATCGCGCGTACTCCCGTACACCAGGGAATGCGTTCCGCAGGAATTATTGCCGAACATGCCGCCCAGACAGCAGCGGTTGCTGGTTGATGTTTCCGGGCTGAAAAACAGGCCGAACGGCTTCAGCGCCAGGTTCAGTTCATCCCGTACGACGCCGGGCTGAATCCGCGCCCAACGCTCTTCCGCATTGATTTCCAGGATTTTGTTCCATCCCTTGATATCCACGACGATCCCCTTTCCCACGACCTGACCGGCGATCGAGGTGCCCGCCGCCCGCGGAATCAGATGCGTCTTCTGGGCGCGGGCCTGCCGGAGCAGCTGCCGGACATCGTCGGCGCTTTCCGGAAACGCGACGCCTACCGGCATCTCCCGGTAGGCGGACGCATCGGTCGCATACGCCATCCGGTGCAAAGGGTCAGTATGGACTTTCATAACGCTACTCCCCTGCTAGGAGAAAATGATCGTCTTGTTCTTGAAAGTGAGAATCTTACGCTCGATATGCTTGGACACGGCGCGGGAGAGGACGATCTTCTCGAGGTCCTTGCCTTTCAGGACGAGGCTCTCGGGAGTGTCCTTGTGGGTGATGCGGGTGACGTCCTGCTCGATGATCGGGCCGGCGTCCAGGTCCGCCGTCACATAGTGGCTCGTGGCGCCGATGATCTTGACACCGCGCTCATAGGCCTGGTGATAAGGCTTCGCGCCGATGAAGGCCGGCAGGAAGGAATGATGGATATTGATGATGTGGTGCGGGTAGGCCGCGATCATCTCGTCGCTGAGGATCTGCATGTAGCGGGCCAGGACGATGAAAGAGACGTCCTTCTCTTTCAGGAGGGCCATCTCCGCCGCCTCGACCTCCGCCTTGTTGCTGTGGTCCTTGTTGATGCTGAACACGTAATAAGGGATGCCGAACTGGTCGGCCACGTAGCGCAGGTCCTCGTGATTGGACACGATGCAGGGGATATCCACATCCCATTCGCCGGATTTCCAGCGGGCCAGGAGGTCGTACAGGCAGTGGCTCAACTTGCTCACGAAAATGGCCATCCGAGGCCGTTTATCGCTGAAATAGAGGCTGAAAGAGATCTGATAGCGCTGGGAATAGAGCGTCGAAATATAGTCGGCGATCTTCTCGCGGGGAATCAGGAAGCCATCCAGTTCCCATTCAATCCGCATGAAGAACATGCTGTCCACCTGGTCCACATACTGGTCCAGATAGACGATGTTGCCCCGGTTGTCGGAGATGAACCGGGTCACTTCCGAGATGATGCCCTTCTGGTCGGGGCAGTGCAGCAACAATATGGCGGTCTGTTTCATGATAACTTCCTAGAAGTCGGCCATGGACTAGTTCGTCACGTTCGCAATGCTGATGATGTCGGCGAACACGCCGGCCGCGGTCACGGAAGCGCCGGCTCCGTAGCCCTGGATCAGCATCGGGTGATTGTGATACCGTTCGGTCGTCAGCAGGACGATGTTGTTGGAGCCGTCCAGGGAGTAGAACGAGTGATGCTCGTCGAACGTCCGGAGCGACACGGTGTAACTGCCGTCGTCCATCTTGGCGACGAAACGCCAATGCTTGTGCTCCTTCTCCAGCTGCTGGCGCTGACGCTCGAACTCCGCGTCCAGCGAAGGCAGTTTCTTCCAGAACTCGTCCAAGGTGCAGTCGAAGAACTCCTGCGGGATAAACGGCTCTGCCACAACGTCTTCCTGGTTCACTTCGTAACCCGCCTCGCGGGAGAGGATGACCAGTTTCCGCACCACGTCCTTGCCGGACAGGTCGATGCGGGGATCCGGCTCGGAGAAGCCCTGTTCCTTCGCCATCCGGACGGTCTCGCTGAACGGGATGTCCTTGGAGATGGTGTTGAAGATGAAATTCAGCGTGCCGCTCAGGACCGCCTCGATCTTCTGCACGTGGTCGCCGCTGTTGCGGAGGCTGTTGATGGTGTTGATGATGGGCAGTCCGGCGCCCACATTGGTCTCGAACAGGAACTTGACGCCCCGCCGGCGGGCCGTCTTCTTGAGTTTCCGGTAATTCTGATACTCGGAGGAAGCCGCGATCTTGTTGGCCGCCACCACGGAGATACCGTGATTGAAGAAGTCCTCATACAGGGTGGACACTTCCGCACTGGCGGTGCAGTCCACGAAGACGGAGTTGAAGATGTTCATCCCGAGGATTTCGTCCTTCAGGCGGGCCGGATTGATGTTTATCCCTCCTGCGAGGGCGTCCTTCCAGCTGCCGAGGTCTATGCCGTCGCGGTCGAATACCGCCTTGCTGCTGCGGGCTATGCCGACGACGTTGATCTTGAGGTTCCTGGTGCTCTTGAGCTTCTCCTGCTGCAGGGCGATCTGCTCGATAAGCTGACTGCCGACGGTCCCGACGCCGCAGATGAAAAGGTTGAGCTCCTGATATTCCGACAGGAAGAACCCCTCGTGAATGACGTTCAGGGACTTTCTGAGGTACTTGCGCTCCACCACGAAGGAAATGTTGCTTTCCGACGCGCCCTGGGCGCAGGCGATGATGCTGATGCCGTTGCGGCCGAGGATGCTGAACAGCTTGCCGGCGATACCGCAGTTGTGCTTCATGTTTTCGCCGACGATTGCGACCGCGGCAAGTTCGTCCTCCCGTTTGACCGGATGCACCGCGCCGCTTTCGATCTCCGCTGCAAAAATGCGGGACAGGACCTCGCAGGCAAGCCCTGCATTCTCTGCGCTGACGCCGATGGAAAGGCCCGTTTCCGATGCGGACTGGCTCACCAGGAACACATTGATATGTTCGGCCGCGAGGGCGGAGAAAATCCGCTGGTCCACTCCGATGATGCCCATAAGAGAGGTTGCGGAGATGGTAATCAGGGTGATGTTGTCAATTGACGATATGCCTTTGATGGCACGTTTGTCCTTCCTTTCCGAACCGGCGTCGCGGATGAGCGTGCCGGGGGCTTCCGGGTTGAAGGTATTCTTGACGAGGATGGGGATGCCCTTGCGGCAGACGGGGTAAAGGGTGGGAGGATAGACCACCTTCGCGCCGAAATTGCAGAGTTCCGTGGCCTCCTCGTAGGTGAGTTCGTCTATGACGTAGGCGGCCTTGATTATGCGGGGGTCGGCGGACATGAAGCCGTCCACGTCTGTCCAGATTTCGAGCACGGAGGCGTTGAGGGCGGCGGCGAGTATGCTGGCGGTATAGTCGGAGCCGCCGCGTCCGAGGGTAACGATATCCCCGGAGCCGTCTCGGGCGATGAAGCCCGGAACTATGGCTACAGGGCTCCCGGGGCCGTAATCCGAGAACTTCCGGGCCACCAGCCTGTCGGTCTGACGGAAATCCACCAGGTCGCCGTCCATGCGGATGAAATCCAGTGAGTCGGACACCTCGGCCTGCCCGATTGCAGCCGTGACGATGAGCGAGGACATCCGTTCGCCGTAGCTCAGAATCTGGTCCCTGGTCTTGCCGGGAAGGACTTTGAGAAGGAAAACGCCCCGGCAGATGCTGTCCAGTTCATTGAGCAGGGCCTCGACGGCCAGGCGGAGCAGCTTGCCGCCCTTGGCGGTATCGACAAGGGCGTCGCAGGCGTCCAGGTGGCGTTTTTTAAGCGCCTGGAGCTTCTCGAGATACGAAGCGTCGGCCGCCTCGGCAAGGGCGGAAATGGCTATGAGTTCATCCGTGACGCCGCCGAGTGCGGAAACCACCACGACCACCGGCTCCTGCTGGGACTTGACTATCGACCGGACCTTCATTATGCTGTCCGGGGTGGCGACCGAACTGCCGCCGAATTTCAGAACTTTCATAGTATCAGCCTTTCCAGATGAACGATTCCGGCAGCGGATGGCAGTTGTACTGCGACGCCATGGACTCGCCGTAGGCGCCGGCGCTGCGGATGGCGATGTAGTCGCCGCGATGGCATTGGCTCAGTTCGACACCCTTGCCGA